>FWPU01000897.1_pt1 | contig 93769 bp, 82 predicted proteins | sample 2228361 | NCBI WGS metagenome assembly FWPU01 (sample SAMEA103939777, study PRJEB20133) | metagenome
CTTGCGTATCGCAGCGCAGCCCGTATCGAGACCAGCGAGGGGGGGCCCACGTTAGGCTGGCGCGCGATCTCGATACGGCCGACGCTGGCGCCGCTGCTCGACCCGCGGATCGCCGTCGCAGGGCCATCATGTTGCCTGTCGCCGCTGGCTGCCCTCGACATCACGCAATGCTACGCCGGCTGCCCCGAGACGCACATGGCCGGCCGCTACGCCGCAGGGATCGATGAGGTCGATCTGTTGTCTGCGCGGCTGGGGCGACTCGGCGCCCGCCATGTATCCCTACGAGATGGTGGGCTGGGGCGGCCTCGATCGGTACGTCGCCTACGCCAGCGCGGCGTTGGGCGATCCCGCGCTGGCGATGCGCACGCGCGACGCGCTGGCCGCGCTCGCCTATCTGCGGACGCGGCCCGAGGTGGAGGCGGACCGGATCGTCGTGTGCGGCCGGGGACTGGGCGGGATCGTCGCGCTGCACGTCGCTGCTTGCGACGAGCGGGTGAGCGGTGTGATCGTCTGGGAGGGCCTGATCAGCTTTCGGTCGTTGCTGGAGGCCGAGGCGTACGCCTGGCCGGCCGACGCCTTCTGGCCGGGCATTTTGCTGCGCTATGACCTGCCTGAGCTGGCGGAGGCGCTGGCCTGTCCTGTGCGCATCCTCGGCCGCGTGATGGGGCGGGGAATCCGCTGGGGGAGGTGGAGTTGGCTCGCCTCAACCGGCTGGCGACGGTCGTCTATCGTCAGGGCAGCGACGCCGCCGCGTTCGTGGAGGCGGTCGCTGCCCTGACGGCGTGAGGGCAGGCAGCAGGTAGGGGGCGGACGACCGTCCGCCTTCACCCGGCGAGCCTGTCGCTACTTACGCAGCATCGGCAGGTAGACCTTCTCGTTGAGCGGCGGCGACGGCGCGCGCAGGTTGTTGCCGGAGCCAACCAGCGCGAAGGGCTGCGGCCCCTGCGGCACATTGACGCCGTGCACGACCACCGTGTAAATCCCCGCAGGCGCGTTGTCGATCACCACCCCTTCCACGTTGTTGCAGGCGTCCCACTGTCCCGCGCGCAGACATTGCCCGCCCGTGTACAGGCCGGCGTTGCCCCGGTAGTACATCCCCGTTGGCCCGATCACCTCCAGGTCCAGGTCGTTGACGAGGGCTTTGGCCGCGGCCGGGTTGCCGGGGGCGTCGGTCCAGGCCAGCGTGAAGCGCAGCGGCCCGACCAGCGACGGCGTTGGCGTGACCGTCGGCGTGCCCGCAGGGGGCGTGGACGTAGGAGTGCCCGTGGGGGGCGTGGGGGTGCGCGTCGGTGTCGCAGGGGAAGTCGTCGGCGTGGGCGTTGGCGTCGTAGGAGATGACGTCGGCGTGGCTGTTGGCGTCACAGGGGTCGGTGTGACTGCGCCTGGCCGGCTCACATAGAAGGCGACGTCGTCGATGTAGAAGGTCGCGTGCGGCTCCGCGTCATCCTGGTCGATCCAGAACAGCACATTGACCGTCTGGCCAGCGATAGAGGGAAGAATGGCGGCCAGGTCGAGCCTGACGTGTTGCCAGTTCGTCGTCCCCGCGCTGAAGGAATCGCTGTAGCCGTAGTAATCGGAGAGGTCTTCGTTGTAAATGTAGACCCGTACGGTGTCGAACCCCTGATCAGGCGGGTTGTTGAGGTAGTAGAAATCGATCGTCCCCGTGATCGTATCGGCCGGGATGATCACCGCCTGATAGAAGTAGCCGTCGACCGTGGGCTGCGACGCCATCGAACGGACGCCGCTGTGGGCTGCTGCGTTTGTGTAGGCGACATTTTCCCCCAGCCAGTCGGCTGACTGTTCGAAGCCGCCGTTCTGGATCAGTTGCTCGATCGCCGCTGGCGCGGCCGGGCTGGAAGAGGTGCCGTCCTCGATGGACAGCAGGTTGGGCGGGCCATCGGCCGTGGGCGGGATCAGCGGCGCCACCGGGGCCGCGGCCTCGACCTCTGCGACCCCTGTGGCCTCGACTGGCGGGGCTTCCGGCGTGCGCGTCGCCATGGGCGCGACCTCATCCGCAACAGAAGCCTGCAGGCCTGGCCCCACCTGCACCTGATAGATCGCGCTGCCTCCTGTGGTCAGGCCGGCCGTGTGATCTTGCAGCCAGATCTGGCGCGGCGGCTGGGGAGCGAGGGCCTCGCGCAGGTCGACGCGCCCCCAACCTGTGACGGGGTTGGGGCGTTGGGCGGGGATCTCGCGCGCGGCGCCCGTCCCGTACTGGCCCGGGCTGATGTCGACTGCGCCGTTGATGAGGACCGCCTTGATCAGCGCAGCGCTGGGGGCGACGAAGCCGCGCAGGCGCGTCAGCCATTCGCGGACGAGGACGGCCGCGCCAGCGGTGAGCGGCGTCGCCATGCTCGTACCCCCCATCATCAGGTAGGCCTCGTCCAGCGCGTCGCCGGGCTGGGCCAGGCCGACGCTGCCCAGCGTCCCCCACCCCGAGCCGCTCAGGCGCAGGTCGTCGATCCACCACTGGCTGTTGTACGTCCCGTCCTGGCTGGTGATGGCGAAGCCGACGCCGAAGTTGGTAGAGTCGACGCCCCATTGCAGGAGCTGCCCGACCGGCACAGTGATGGACCATTGCTGGTAGGTCCCCTGGCTGCCGGTCAGATTGAGGATCAACGATGGAGAAGGAGAGAGGTCGCTGTCGGTGAAGACGAGCATCAGGCGGTCATCGCCGCTCAGGCTGTACTTGTGGAAGAAGCTAAGCTCGAAGGCGCTGCCGGCGCGCGCGACGTCGACGACCGGCGCCAGGAGCAGGGTTGCCGCCTGAGGGGTGAAGCTGCCGACGGCGGTCAGCTTCCAGAAATGGGTGGGGCTATGGGCGTCGCCGACCAGGTGTTGCCACTGCCCAGCGCCTCCTGCCGCGGTGAGGATCGTATAGGCCCCTGGATCGCCTTCCATGGCGTCGTTGTAGAGATGTTGCCGGGTGCGCAGCGAGGCGATGAAGGTGCCCGGCGCCACGACATCGGGCTTGATGCGCCCATCGTCGGTGGGGCCGCGGCTGGAGAAGGCAGCCATGCCCGCCGGGTTGTCGGCGCGCAAATCGGTGTCGATGGGAGAGCCGTAACTATTGCCCCAGCTCGCTGTAATCGTGGGGCGATTGTTCTCGGACGCGCCGATGGTGAGCACGTTCTTGGCTGTGCCCGGCTGCCCGATCGAATCGGGGTCGATGACGCCGTTCTTGTCGACGTCGCCGCCCTCGTTGCCAGCGGCGAAGAGGACAAGCAGGTCACGGTGCTCCCACATCGCCTGATCGACCTGCTGGCTGGTGATGACGTAGCCGCCGTACTGGGGGTTCTGCGGCGTGCCGCCAGTGGGGCCGCCCCATGAGTTGGTGTGCACGCGTGCGCCGTCGGCGTAAGCGCTGCGCATCAGGTCCCCTTCGTCGGAGGGGATGCCGCCCAGGCCGCCCTGCGCGTCAGCCAGGCTCTGGAAGACCAGGCCAGCCTGCGGGGCGATCCCCTGATATTGGCCTGCAGAGGCCGCGCCGTTGCCCAGGGCGGAGCCGACGACGTGCGTCCCGTGGGCGACATAGTCGCTCCAGTCGCAGGGGGTGGGCCGACCGAGACAGTAGGCGCGCACGAGGCGCTCCTGGACGTCCGGGTGAAGGGTGGCCGGATTGCCGGTGTCGAGGCCAGAGTCGGCCACGCCCAGGACCTGTCCGGCGCCGAAGAGGCCCAGGCTCGTATGGACAGCGCCGGCCTGCATGATGCCGTCGCCACCGACGTCGTTGTAGAACTGAGGCGGGAGATACGGTTCGATCCATACCACGCTATCGGCGGCGGCCAGCTCGGCCAGGCGCGTGGGGGCGACCACGGCGCGCAGGTAGCCAGCCGTAGCGTTGCGGGCTTCGGCCTGGACAACGCCCCCGGCTGCGGCGATCTGCGCAGCCAGCGCGGCCAGGTCGGCGTCGGGCAGCGTCTGCAGCGTGACGGTGACCGGCGTCGAGGTTGGATCTGCGCGCAGGGCGTGCAGATCGGCGGCCAGACGATAGGCTGGCTGATACGGGCCGACCCAGCGCACGAAGGGCAGCGCGCGCACGGCGGCGACGGACGCAGCGTCGGCGTCCAGGCGAACGAGGAAAGTGTAGTCGGGGATGTAGCCGTACAGGCGGGCCCCCTGCTGGACCAGGGCCTGCTTCCACTCCTCCTGCACAGGGCCGGTGCACTGCACCAGGTAGAGGCCAGCGCGAGCTGGCGTTTCCTCCTGACGCAGCTCGGGGGCCAGCGTGGGTTCGCCAGCCAGAGGGTCGAAGGTGGTATACTGCAGACGCACCAGCGGCGGCGCAGTGTCCTCTGCGGCTGCCAGCGGCAGATCGGGCGGGCGCCCGGCCAGGCCGGTCCATGCTGCCAGCGCGCACAGCAGGATCAGGCCAAAGGTAGCGCCTTTTCGCCAATTCTTCATAGAGTACTCCTCCTTGTTGGATCGCTCGGGAGCGGGGGAAAGTTGTCGCCAGCGTGGTGGCTTTGGACTCGACCGTGGTTGCCCCCTGGCCGGTTGGGCCAGAGGGGAACCACAAGGGATGACCGTCTATGAATCGCGCTCACGAATCCACGAAGCATCCGCCTTCGCTGGTGTGTCTCACTCATTGTAATGGCCATTCGCGAATTCGTGGCCAGGATTCGTGGACGGCGTGCGCTGGGAGAAAAAGCCTGAGAACCACGTCGCTTTTCTGCATTTTGCTTGTGCCTTGATTGCTTTTCGTGCAGCCGGGTTATTCGGATAGGCTCATCGTTGCGGGAAGCATCAAGCGGGGCCGGGGTAGGAGGGGGAGCGTCTCCCGAACGCGTTGCGCGCGCATCGGCGCCGGTCGGGGTAGACGGCCCACAGTATACCATGATCTGGTCGTTTCGTGTGCTTGTAGCTGCTCGGGCAGAGCAGACTCTAGCGCTGGGGCGCCAGAATGGGCCAGAATAACGGCAACCCGGCCCATGTTCCTTGGGGGCTGGGTGGCGAGAAGGGCGTTGGGCTGAACGGTTTCTGTACGCTCGACGTGGTCCGTGGTACGATGGGGTCGCATAAGTCTGTGACGGGGAAGAGGCATGGGAACGCTCTACGTGGTCGGTACGCCGATCGGCAATCTGGAAGATATGACGCTGCGCGCGATTCGGACCCTGCGCGAGGTGCGTCTGATCGCAGCGGAGGACACGCGTTCGGCGCGCGTGCTCCTCACCCATTTCGACATCCATACGCCGGTGATCAGCTTCTTCGAGCACAACCAGCGCGCCAGGCTGGCCAGCGTCCTGGAGGCCCTGGCTGTCGGCGATGTGGCGTTGATCTCCGAGGCGGGGATGCCGGGGCTGAGCGATCCGGGGTATCTGCTGGTGCGCGAGGCGATCGCGGCTGGCTATCCCGTGACGCCGATCCCTGGCCCGACGGCGGCGATCACAGCCCTGGTCGTCTCGGGGCTGCCCAGCGATCGCTTCTTGTTTCTGGGCTTCCCGCCGCGCCGATCGGCGGAGCGCCAGAGGTGGTTGGCGGATGTCGCGCGCGAGCCGGGGACGCTCGTCCTCTATGAGGCGCCGCATCGTCTCTGTGCGACGTTGGCGGACGTCGTGGCGATGCTGGGGGATCGCCAGGTGGCAGTGGCCGAGGAGTTGACCAAGCGCTTCGAGTCGGTGTGGCGCGGCGAGGCGTCGGCGGCGCTGGCCCACTTCACAGCGCATCCGCCGCGCGGCGAGTTCACGCTGGTGATCGCTGGCGCGGCGGCGCCGCTCGCCGAGGAGGCGTGGCCGCGCGCGCGCCTGGAGGAGGCGGTCGATCTGTTGGCGGCGGAAGGGATCGCGCCGGCGACGGCCGCGCGCGTCCTGGGGCGACTGACGGGCCTCAGTCGCCGCGAGCTGTACCAGCTCATCCTCGAGCGTCAGGCGGACGCGGGAGGGGAGGCACGTGCGCCTGATGCTGGTTGACCGATCGAGGAAGTGCACACTACAATGGTGCGTAGAGCACAGGTACAGTTGCTGACCGCAAGGGAGGTAGACGATGTTCGGCTTTGATCGCATCACGCATGATGTGAATATCCTGGGCGGCAAGGCTTGCATCCGTGGAATGCGCATTTCGGTGTCTCTCGTCGTCAATCTGGTGGCCAATGGGATGACTGTAGACGAGATCATAGAGGAGTATCCTGATCTGGAGCCGGAGGATATCCAACAGGCCCTGCGCTACGCGGCCTGGACCGCTGAAGATGCAGTGTACCTGCCTTCGGAGGCGCTCGCGTGAGGTTCCTTGCTGACATGGGCTTGGCGATAGGAGAGTCCTTCTCACATGTGCGCCCCCCATCGCTTGCACGTGGGATGAACGCCCTATGGCCGTTGGCGGGGCATCGGGGAAAATGGTTTGACAAAAGGATGCGCCGGGGAGTATACTGGGTTTAGTGGTGATCGACGCGGAGGTAGACAGGGGATGAGTGATCGCTTGCGGGATGTCCGCGATGGCGATATTCAGAAAGGGAGCTCAAGCGAAACACTGAGGCCACGCGGCCTTGGTGTTTTGCTTTTCGGGGCCGGTTCGATCTGATGATCCCGTGGGCGAGCCCCCTCGCCCGGGACCGCCGACAAGTCTTCCATATACTTTGAGGAGGAAGAGCATGGATTCGGCGATGATTGGCAAGATCATGAAGGCCAATCAGTACGCGCAGGAGCCCGAGCGCGTGCACATTCGATCGCTGCGGGCCGAATTCAATGGCAACCACGATAGATACGAGATTTCCTTCGAGGAGGGGGTCTGGCGCTGCACCTGCAACTTCTTCGCGCAGCGCGGCCTATGCAGCCATACGATGGCGCTCGAGAAGCTGTTAGGGCCGATCGCGCCCGCCGTCGTAGAGGAGGCGGCCTGATCGTCCTCTAAGATTTGCGTTCGCCCTTCATCGAGACGATAATGGGTTGCCGCGTGCGCGGTGAGGCCGCGGCGATCCCGTCCGGTGAAATAGAAACATCGGGTGGGCTTGGCGTTGATCGGGGGCGTCTGGCTCGCCCGATTTGTTTGTTAACGCGCAACTGTTCGCCATCATCCTGCCTCGCAGGGCCTCGCGTCCTTCCGGGCGCCTGCACGGAGCTGGATCGCGAATTGGTTGCCCGAATGGTGAACGGTTACGTCAACGGCAGGATATGTATCGCTCGCGATCGATCCGGAGGCCGTTCGAAGATGCTGGGGGCGCCGTGCGCAAGGTACAGCTCTGGTTGGGGGCAGGAGTTAGCTTGCTGTTCATTGCCATCGCCGTATGGCGGCTTGACCTCGCCGAGGTGTGGCAAGAACTGCAAGGCGCACACTATGCCTGGATCGTCCCGGGGGTGTTGGTGTATTTCCTGGGGGTATGGGCGCGCACCTGGCGCTGGCATTATTTGCTCCGTCCCCTGCGGATCGTTCGCCTGCGGCGCCTGTTCCCGGTCGTCTGCATCGGCTATATGGGCAACAATATCTACCCGGCGCGCGCAGGAGAGGTGATCCGCAGCTATGTGCTGCGCCGTCGCGAGGGGGTGAGCATGAGCGCCAGCCTGGCGACGGTCATCGTCGAGCGCGTGTTCGATGGCCTGGTGATGTTGTTGTTCGTCTTCGCAGCGTTGCCGTTCACGCCCATGCCGCCCTGGCTGCAACGGATCGTCATCGTCTCGAGCCTGTTGTTCCTGGGGGCGCTGCTGGTGTTCCTGTACCTGGCCGCGCGGCCCACGCGGGTGCAGACCCTCTACGAACGCTGGCTGGCGCCGCGGCTGCCTGGACGCCTGCGCGAGGCGGCGGGCGGACTCCTCGAACGGTTTCTGACCGGCCTGAGCGCGCTGCGCCGCGGCGGCGATGTCCTGATGCTGTTTTGGACCTCGGTCGTGATCTGGCTGGCGGAGACGGTCAAATACTGGTTCGTGATGCACGCCTTCGATTTCAGCGTCCCCTTTTATGTGCTCATGCTCATGAACGGCGTCGTCAACCTGGCGACGACGCTGCCCGCGGCGCCGGGCTATGTGGGCACCTTCGACCTGCCTGGCATCGAGGTCCTGGCCTCCTTTGGGGTGTCGCGCGCGCTGGCGGGCGCCTACACGGCCGTGCTCCACGCCGCCCTCTGGCTGCCGATCACGGCCCTGGGCGCTTTCTATATGGGACGTGAACAATTGCGCTGGGCCGAGCTGGGACAGGCCGCGCGCGAGCGCGAGCGGTTGGCTGGCGCCGCGCGCTGAAGGGAAAGACAGCACCTCGTGGTTCGCGAACGTCTTGATCATGGGGAGGGGCAATGAAGTCGATCTGCGTGATTGGCGCGGGATATGTGGGCCTGGTGACGGGCGCCTGTTTCGCCGATTTGGGCAACCGTGTGACGTGCCTCGACATCGACGAGGCCAAGATCGAGAAGCTGCGCGCGGGCGTGATGCCGATCTATGAGCCGGGCCTGGAGGAGTTGGTGCGACGCAACCAGGCGGCCGGCCGCCTGTCGTTCACGACCTCCTACGCCGAAGGGCTGGCAGACGCCGAGATCGTGTTCATCGCGGTCGGCACGCCGTCCGGCGTAGATGGCGAGGCCGATCTGCGCTACGTGCGTATGGCCGCCGAGTCGATCGCCCAGCACATGCAACATCCCATGATCATCGTCAATAAGAGCACAGTGCCGGTGGGCACCGGCGACTGGGTGGCCGACATCATTCGCCGCACCCAGCCGCAGCCGATCCCCTTCTCGGTGGTGTCCAACCCCGAGTTCCTGCGCGAAGGATCCGCCATCCAGGATTTCCTCAACCCCGACCGCGTGGTGTTGGGATCGCTGGACCGCGAGGCGGCGGACCGTGTGGCGCAGCTTCATCTGCCGCTGCGGGCCCCCATCGTCGTCACCGACCTGCGTACGGCGGAGATGATCAAGTACGCCTCGAACGCTTTCCTGGCCGCGCGCATCTCGTTCATCAACGAGATCGCCTCGATCTGCGAGAAGTTGGGCGCCGATGTGAAGGAGGTCGCGATCGGCATGGGGTACGATCGCCGCATCGGCCGCGCCTTCCTCGACGCCGGCATCGGTTGGGGAGGCAGTTGTTTCACCGCCGATGAGTCGACTTTCACGCTCAACAGCGATGAGGTGGTGGTCAAACCGTTTGCCGAGCTGTTCGCCAGCGCGCCGGAGAAGGGCCAGATCGGCGCGGTGGAGGTCGCTGTCGCTGACGGCAAACGCACGCTGGCGTTCGACCTGGAGACGCGCCAGGCCACTCTGGCCGACGTCCGCTGTCTGACCCGTCGCTGGTATGAGGGGGAGTTTATCGTCATCCAGACGACCATGGGGCGCAGGCTGCGCCTGACCGCCGATCATCCAGTGGTCATCTATGAGCCTGACGACGACGCGTTTCGCATCGCGCTCGCGCGGAACGTCCGTGAGGGAGATCACCTGGTTGCTGTGGAGGCGACGCCCACCCTGGTCGCGGCCGACGCCGTCAACCTGCTCGAAAAACTGATCGGCACGCCTCTGGCCGAGATTCTGCGCGTACGGTCGAACGACGGCTATTTCGTTCGGGCTTACCCCTCGATCGCGCCGGCGATCCCACGGGGGATGATGCGCTCTAAGTATGAGATCAGACGCACCAACTGCATGCCGCTGGCTGTGTACGCCTATCTCAAACAAAAAGGGGTGCTCGACGTCGACGAACGCGCGCTGCGCCTGTTCAGGGCGGGCGGCGGGCCGATCACTACCTGCCCCGCGGTTCTGGATGTGGATGAAGATCTGATGCGCTTCCTGGGCTATTACGTGGCTGAGGGATGGATCAGCGTCGAAGCCGGCCGTTACGGGGCTATCCGCGAACGCGTGGGCTTCTCGTTCGGCGCCCATGAGGCGGAGTACATCGCCGACCTGCATGATTTGCTTGACCGCTATGGCCTCAGATATCGGTCATGGCGCGCCGGCGATGCCCATACCACCTCGATCTCTTCCCGCCCCCTGGCCTTCCTGTTGAGGGATGTGTTCCAGGCAGGGGTCCGGTCGGATGATAAACGGTTGCCCAAGATCGTCCTCAACGTCGCCCGGCCCCTCAAGCTGGCTTTCTTGCGAGGGTTATTCAGCGGCGATGGAAGCGTCACCCTTCTCAATAGCGAACGCCATCTGATGTTCGAATACGCGACGGCCAGCAAACCCCTCGCTGATGGCGTGATCATGTTGATGCAATCGCTGGGAATCGTGGCCTCGTTGCGCGTCCGGTGGATGAACAAATCCCAGCGACCGGCCTATATCGTCCGCGTCAGTGGGGTCACGCAGATGGAGTCGTTGAAGGAGGTCTTCGGCCCTGCACAGCGGGCGCAGATCGAGAGCCGTCTCGCGGGATACCAAAGGCGGGTCCGACGGCCCGGCTTCCAGCGCTGCAACGGCTTCTCGGCTTTGTCTGTGTTGAGCGTGCGCAGCGAGCCTGGCGCCGAGTACGTATACAGCATGGAAACGTCCACGGGCACTCTCGTGGCTGCGAGCGGCCTGCTGTGCCATAACTGTTTTCCTAAGGACGTTAAAGCTCTCGAATATATGGCCCTCGTCCACGGCGCCCATCCGGCTCTCCTGCGCGCGGTGATGGACATCAACCGCGACCAGCGCCGCCAGGTGGTCCACAAGCTGCGCGATGTGCTCGGCTCGCTGCGCGACCAGAAGATCGGCCTGTTGGGCCTCGCCTTCAAGCCGAACACCGATGACATGCGCGAGGCGCCGTCGATCGACATCGCGCGCATGTTGCTGAACGAAGGGGCGCTCGTGAGCGGCTATGACCCGGTGGCGCTCGAGGTGGCCGCGCGCGTCTTGCCCGAGATCTCGCTCGCGCCCGATCCCTACACGCTGGCTGAGGGCGCGGACGCCCTGATCCTGTGCACCGAGTGGAACGAGTTCAAGAACCTCGATTTCGTCCGCATCCGCACATTGATGCGACGTCCTGTATTCATTGATGGCCGCAACCTGTATGATCCCGAAGAGATGGCGCGCTTGGGATTCGTCTATCGTGGGATGGGGCGCGGCTACAAACCCGTAGAGTGAAGGAGGCCCTTGTTGTCGACAGACGGCGTGATCCGAACGCAACTCCCCAACGGCCTGACGGTCGTGATGAAACCATTGCGCGCCGTGCCGGTCGCCAGCCTGTTCCTGTGGTATCGGGTGGGCAGCCGCAACGAGCTGCCCGGCCGCACCGGCCTGTCTCATTGGGTCGAGCACATGCTCTTCAAGGGGACCGAACAGTTCCCCGCTGGCGAGGCCGATCGCCTGATCGCGCGCGAGGGGGGATATCGCAACGCGATGACTTATCTCGACTGGACGGCCTATTTCGAGACGCTGCCTGCCGATCGCTTCGACCTGGCGCTGCGCATCGAGGCCGACCGCATGGTCAACGCCTCCTTCCGGCCCGAAGAAGTCGAATCGGAGCGGACGGTGATCATCTCGGAGCGACAGGGGCACGAGAACTATCCGGAGTTTCTCCTCTCAGAGGACACGACTGCCGTCGCCATGACCGTCCATCCCTATCGCCACGAGACGATCGGCTGGCTGTGCGATCTGCAGGCGATCACGCGCGACGATCTGTACACGCACTACCGGACCTACTATGGGTCGGATAACGCGTGCCTGGTCGCCGTCGGCGGCTTTGATTCGGATGCTCTGTACCATCGGATCGAGGAGCTGTTCGGAGGGATTGCGCCTGGGCCGGGCCTGCCGCCCGTGCGCAGCGTCGAGCCGCCCCAGCGCGGCGAACGCCGCCTGATCGTCCATGGGCCGGGGACGACCCGCTATATCGAGATCGCGTTCCATGTGCCCGCGGCGACCCATCCCGATTTCTTTCCGTTGATCGTGATGGATACGATCCTGAACGGCGCACGCTCGCTGGGCGCGTTCCATAGCACCGCGCCGGGCCGCAGCGCCCGCCTCTATCGCGCGCTGGTGGAAACTGACCTCGCGCTCGATGTGTCCACCTTCCTGGCGCCCACCATCGATCCTTTCCTCTTCAGTTGCAACGCCACGGTGCGCGCCGGGCGAACGCCGCAAGAGGTGGAGGCCGCGATCCTACGCGAGCTGAGCCGCCTGGCCGAGGAGCCAGTGCGCGCCGATGAGTTGGCGAAGGCGATCAAGCAGACGCGCGCGGAGTTCGTCTACGGCAGCGAGAGCGTCACCAATCAGGCGTACTGGCTCGGCTTCGCGCAGACGGTGGCGACGCCGGAATGGCTGGAGACTTACCTGGATCGTGTGGCGGCGGTGACGGCAGATGACATCCGACGCGTGGCGCAGACCTACCTGACGCCCACCAACCGCACGGTCGGCTGGTTCGAGCCATTGGGCCGCGATGAACATGAGGTAGGAGATGGGGATGACGGCGAATTTGGCGAAACGAGATAACCCGGACACGCGCGCGGCGACGCCGCTGGCCCCGAAGCTAGAAGCGCCTGGCCCGCAAGACATCACCCGCCATGTGCTGCCGAACGGCCTGGTCGTCCTGGTGCGCGAGAATCACGCCACCCCCTCCGTCGTCATCGACGGCTATCTGCCGGTGGGGGCGATCCATGAGCCGGCCGAACTGGCCGGCCTGGCCGGTTTCGTCGCCGCGCTGCTGATGCGAGGGACCGCGCGCCGCTCGTTCGCCGAGATCAACGAGACGATCGAGTCGGTCGGCGCGTCGTTGAGCTTCGGCGCGGGTCGTCATAGCGTCGGCTTCTCCGGCCAGTGTCTGACCGAAGATCTGCCGCTGCTCGTGGGCATCTTGTCGGAGATCCTTCAAGAGCCGACCTTCCCACCTGAGCACGTCGAGCGCGTGCGCGGCCAGAAGTTGACCGCGCTGCAGGAGCGCGCGAACGACACGCGCCAGATGGCCGCGTTGACCTTCCGTGAGGCGGCCTACCCTCCCGGCCACCCTTATCGTCTCCCGGTGGCGGGCTATCCCGAGACGGTGAGCGCGATCACGCGCGCGGACATCCTCTCCTACTATGAACGGCTCTATAGCCCACGCGGCGGCGCGATCGCCATCGTCGGCGATGTCGAGGCCGCGCGGGCGACCGATCTTCTGGCGACCACGTTGGGGGCCTGGCAGCCAGCGGCCGCGCCGGTCGACAACCACGTGGCGCCGTTGCCCCCCCTCGAAGAGGTGCGTCGTCGCCATGTGGTGATGCCGGGCAAAACGCAGACCGATCTCGTCCTCGGCGCGCCCGCCCTGCGCCGTGACGATCCCGAATTCCTGCCAGCGCTGTTGGCCAATACGATCCTGGGGGTCTTCGGGATGATGGGCCGGCTGGGCGAACGCGTGCGCGAGCAACAAGGTCTGGCGTATTACTCCTATAGCGCCCTCGATGGGGACAAAGGCCCCGGCCCCTGGGCTGCGATCGCGGGGGTCGATCCGGCCAATGTCGACCGCGCGATCGCCAGCATCCTCGATGAGATCGCGCGCATGGGAGAAGAATTGGCGCCCGAAGAGGAGATCGAAGATTCCAAATCCTTCCTGACCGGCTCGTTGCCGCTGCGCCTCGAGACCAACGACGGCGTCGCCAGCGCGATCCTCGACCTGGAATGGTACGGGTTGGGCCTGGATTATCTGCAGCGCTATCCCGACCTGGTGCGCGCGGTCACGGCGGAGCAAATTCGCAGCGTGGTCGCCCGCTACCTGCGACCGCAGGCATACGCCTTGGGCATCGCGGGGCCGTGACATTTCCCCATGGCCAGGATCGCGGTCGGCGTGGACATCGTGGCGATCGAGCGCATCGCGGAGATGGCGGCGCGCTGGGGAGATCGCTTCCTGTTGCGGGTCTACACGCCTGATGAGCTTGCCTATTGCCAGGGGCGCGCCGCTTCCCTGGCCGCGCGCTGGGCGGCCAAAGAGGCGACGAGCAAGGCGTTGGGATGCGGCTGGCTCGACATCAAGTGGACCGATGTCGAAGTCGCACGCCTGGCCAACGGGCAACCAGGCTTGCTCTTGCACGGGCCAGCGCACGCGCGCGCACAAGCGTTGGGGTTGGGCCAATGGGCGCTCAGCCTCTCCCATGATCGCGACTACGCGATCGCGATGGTGGTCGCTACCGAGTGAACCGAGGCCTGGACGGTGTGGGCGCTAACAGTCAACAAGAAGCCTGAAGCCGCTGGACGCCTGCGAATCCTGGTCGCCAACGCCCAGGGGGATGTGGCCTACCCGCGCGCGGAGAGTCTGCGCGCCGATGGCCACGAGGTGACGGTGGCGTTGGGGCTTTCCCAGGCCGCTCAGCGGGCCAGCGCAGCCTCCTACGATCTGGCCGTGCTCGATGGACGCTGGGCCAGCGATGGCGTGGATGGGTTCGCCGCCCTGCGCGATGCGGCGCCGGAGATGGTATGGGTGGTGACGGCGCCGGTTGCATCGTTGCCGGACGCTGTGTCGTTGCTGCGCTTCGATGTGGCCGAGATCTTGACCGAACCAGCGTCGCTGTCCGAGTTGCAGGCGGCAGTGAGCCGGGCGATGGAACGCACGCATGCGCAACGGGAGGCGGCGCGCCTGCGCGCCCTGGTCCCTCTGTACGAGGTCAGCCAGGCCTTCATGCTCAACGTCAACGTTGAGGACTTGTTGCAACACATCGTCGAGGCGGCGGTGGCCGCGACCAACGCCCAACGCGGCTCGTTGATGCTGATCGACCCTGACCGACAGGAGCTGGCGGTGCAGGCGGCCGTGGGGATGCCGCCGGAAGTGATGGCGACCGCGCGCGAGCGGGTTGGCCGCGGCATCGCGGGGTGGGTGGCGCGCACCGGCGTCCCTCTCGTCATCAACAACGAGGAAGATATCCCCCCCTTCGTGCGCTCATCGCTGCGCGGCGGCATGGCGCATTCGGCCGTCTGCCTGCCCTTGGCCGTCAAAGGGCAGGTGATCGGCGTCATTAACCTGACCAAGACGATGGGACAGCCGCCGTTCACGCGCAGCGACGCCGAACTGCTCTCGGTGCTGGCCGGACAGGCGGCGATCGCCATCGACAACGCGCGCCTGTTCGAGGAAATGCAGCGGGCCTATGAGGACCTGCGCAACCTCGACGAGATCAAGTCGGAGTTCATCAATGTGGCCGCGCATGAGCTGCGCACCCCCGTGGCCGTGATCCTGGGCTATGCCGATCTGCTGATCGATCACCTGCCGGAGGGCTGGCAGCGCGAGTACTTCGAGGCGATCCTGCGCAGCGCGCGGCGCCTGCAGGAGATCGCTGATGACCTGTTCAACCTGGACGCCTTGCGCACCTGGCGGCTGGACACCGTCGTCGCCGAGTTGCCGGCCACGCCCATCTACCCGCTTGTGGCGGCCGTGGTCAACGAGTTCCGGGGACAGGCGCAGAGCCGCAACGTGTCGTTGGAGATGACGCCGCCTTTGACGAGCATCGCCGCAGATCAACAGTCGCAGGCGTGCGTGCGCGCCGACGAGACCAAAGCCGCCTTGATCTTGCGGCATCTGGTCAGCAACGGCGTCAAGTTCACACCCGCCGGGGGACGGGTGATCGTCGCGGTCGAGCCGGCCGAAGATGAGTTCGTGATCGCGGTGGCCGATACCGGGCCGGGGGTGCCGCCCGAGAAGCGCCGCTATTTGTTCCAGCCTTTCTTCCAGGCCGAACCCTCGCTCACGCGTCGGCACACGGGCATGGGGCTGGGATTGAGCATCGCCCGCCGCTTGGCCGATCTGCTGGGTGGGCGCCTGTGGTTAGAAGATCGGCCAGGGTTTGGCGCTGTCTTCTGCCTGGCGCTGGCGCGAGCCTAGGAGGCGCTCTGTGCTGTTGGTATCGGAAACGTATGAGCTGGATTCTGCGCGCGATCTGGGGGACGGGCTGGTCCTGCGTCGCGCGACGGCCGCCGACGCGGAGGCGTTGGCGGAGTTCAACGCCCTGGTCCATCGCAACCCCCAGGCAGCCGATCCAGACATCTATGTTGGCTGGTGGGTGCGTGACCTGATGCAGCGGCCGCATCCGACCTTCGTCCCCGAGGATTTCGTGATCGTCGAAGAGCGGGAGACGGGGCGGATCGTCTCATCCCTCAACCTGATCTCGCAGACCTGGACGTACGAGGGGATCCCCTTCGGCGTGGGGCGCCCGGAGCTGGTGGGGACGGCCCCCGAGTATCGCCGACGCGGCCTGGTGCGCATCCAGTTCGAGGTGATCCATGCCTGGAGCGCGGCGCGCGGCGAGATGGCGCAGGCGATCACTGGCATCCCCTACTTCTACCGGCAGTTCGGCTATGAGATGGCCATGACCCTGGGCGGCGCGCGCCTCGGCTACCCTGCGGCCGCGCCGAAGCTCAAGGCGGGCGAGCCTGAGCCTTACCGCGTGCGCGCGGCGACCGCGCGCGATCTGCCTTTCGTCGCAGCTCTATATGAGCGGGCATCGCGAAGATATCCGATCGTCTGCCCGCGCGATGAGGCGATGTGGCGCTACGAGCTGGAGGGGCGTTCGCCCTTGAGCTGCGAGCGGCGCGAGCTGTGCATCATCGAGGACACTGCCGGCGATGCGGTCGGCTACCTGATGCATGGGCCGCGCGTGTGGGAGTCGTCGCTGGGAGTGAGCGCTTACGAGCTGAAAGAGGGAGTCTCCTGGTTGGCGGTGACGCCGAGCGTCCTGCGCTACCTGAAACAGGTGGGCGACGCCTACGCCGCGCGCGACCACCGCAGCGACTTCGAGACGATCGCCTTCTGGTTGGGCGCCGACCATCCAGCTTACCAGGCTGCCGGCGAACGCCTGCCGATCGTGCGTCAGCCCTACGCCTGGTATCTGCGCGTGGCGGACGTGCCCGCTTTCTTGCAGCGTGTGGCGCCCGCGCTCGAACGGCGATTGGCGGGATCGATCCTGGCCGGGCACACGGGAGAGCTTCTGCTCGATTTCTACCGCGGGGGAGCGCGCCTGGTCTTCGACCGCGGCCGTCTGGCGCAGGTCGAACCGTGGGAAGCCACGCACGAACGTAGAGGCTCGGCCGGGTTCCCTGACCATACGTTCCTGCAGATGCTGTTCGGCTACCGCACGCGCGAGGAGTTGGGATACGCTTTCGCCGACTGTTGGGTCGAGAACGAAGGAGTTCAACTTCTGCTCAACATCCTATTCCCTAAGCGTCCGTCCAACGTATGGCCTATCTCGTAGGAGGAGAGCGCCATGCGCCGCCGTAAATACGACTTCGCCACGATCACGGAGTTCCCTGAGCTGGCGACCGAGCTGCCAGCTTTGCTCTTCGACCTGGGCGCTGTCTCCCAGATGCGCTATGAGTTGACCGATTCCTTTGTGAGCCTGACAGTCCGCCTCAATCGTCCGGCGCGCGTCTGGCACGTCCCAGGCGCGCGGCCGGAGGGGACGATCTCGATCGATCCGCACACGCGACGATGTCTGGGCACGCGGCTGCCGATTCGCGTCGATGAGCTGCCGTTGAAAGGGGATGTCGTGGTCAGGTTGGTGATTCAGCTCGAGCTGGACAGCCGCGAAGTGCCGGTCGTCGAGCACACCGCCGACCGCGTGCGCCAACTGATTAAGGAGTTCGCCGCGAAGGCCCAGCGGGGATGGTATTACCCCCTGAATGTGACGCGAGGGCAGATGGAGTAATCTGCCTGTTCAGCTTGATGCTCTGGTGGGCCGCGCCAGGATGGCGTCAACGACGTCGGCCACCTCGATGACGTCGTGGATATGGTAGTCGGCGACGGCGTGCGGCTCGCCGCCGACGAGGACAGTGATCATGCCCAGATCGCGCGCCGGGGTGAGGTTGCGGGGGCTGTCCTCGACCATGATGCAGGCGGAGGCGTCCACGCCCAGGATCGCGAGGGCGCGCGCGTAAGCCAGGGGCGCTGGTTTGCTGACATAGCCGACGTCGACGACGTCGATGATCCGCTCGAAGAGAGAAGCGATCCCCAAGGCGTCGAGGATGCGCCCGGCGTGCGCCGCCGTGCCATTGGTGAACACCACGCGTCGCAGGGGGATGCGGCGCAAGGCGGCGGCGAGCAGCGGATTGGGCGCCAGGTACTCGCGAGCGTCGAAATCGTGCACATGGCGCAGGAAATCGTCGGCGTCGATGCCATGCTCGGCGCGCAGGCCAGCCATGGACGTACCGTACTGCAGATAGAGGCGGCGCCGCAGAGCCGTCGATGCCTCTCGATCGAGGCCCAGGTGACGCACGATCCAATCGTCCATCAGCTCGTGGATGCGGTTCATGACGCCCGTCGCGCGCGGGTACAGGGTGTCATCGAGATCGAAGAGGACGACCTCAGGCGCAGGATCAGCCATGGTTCTCCAGCAGGCTCCCAGGGTTCGCACAAAATTTCGGGCGCGAGTATAGGCTCCGACGGCGAAGCTGGCAAATGGCTGGGGCTATCTCGGGTCGACGGAGGGTCCTCTAATGGCTCTGGTAGGTTTCAGTCCCCGACGCTCTTGCATATTTATATGATATAATAGAGAGGTGTTGCGTTTTTTGTTGCAATCCTTGACAGGCCAGTCCCTTTGTGTTATGGTGGGCAAGATCAAATCAAAGAGGGCGTTGGTCCCCTCGGTCTAGGAGCGAGACGTGCCCACGTATCGCGAACGCGTTGCCGATGACATCTACGTCTTCACCAGCGGCCTGTATGCGCAGGTGACTGCTGGCGTGATCGTGACCACCGCTGGCTGTGTGATCGTTGACACGTTGCCTTTTCCGCGCGAGACGCGCGAGTTGCGTGGTTTCGCCGAGCGCCTGCGGCCCGGCGGCATCCCCTATGTCTTGATCACTCACTATCACGCTGATCACGTCAACGGACTCTACCTCTTCCCCGAGGCGCGCGCGATCTGTCATCGTCGCTGCCGCGACTTGCTGCTCAAGGTGGGGCAGAGCGGCCTGGAGGAGGCCAAACGTCAGACGCCCGAGCTGGCTGAGGTCACGCTCGCCATCCCTGAGATCACATTCGACGATGGCTTTTCAATTCACCTCGGCGACAAGACGATCACCGCCATCTACGCGCCAGGACATAGCGCGGATCTGGCGATGGTGTACGTCAAGGAGCCGAAGGTTCTCTTCGCCAGCGATGTGCTCATGCCCGTCCCCTACATCGCGGGCGGCGACGCCGCGGCGCTCGTGGAGTCGTTGCGTATGGTTCGCGAGATGCCGTTAGAGAGCATCGTCCAGGGACATGGCGAAGTGTTGCTGCGCGGCGAGATCAACGAGGCGATCGACAGCAACATCGCCTATCTGGAGACGATCCAGAAGGTAGCGCGCGAGCACGTCCAGGCCGGGCGCCCGCGCCAGGCCCTGGCGCGCGTCGACATCGAGGCGTGCGGCAAATCGCGCATCCCCCTGGGCGGGCTGGTGCAATCGCTCCATCGCGCCAACCTTTTCTACCTCTACGACCGCTACCGCTCGGAGGCGGCCCGCCAGGCGCGCGACGCGGCCGCTTGAATGAGCGGCCGCGTCGTCCCTGGCGAGCTGTAAGCGGCTCAAAACTACTCGCTGGTCAGAACCTGTCCGAAGAGTTTCGACACGGTCTCCTGACCGTGCCCCTGGCTGGTCAGGAGACCAGCCAGAACCGTTTGTGGTCAGACATCTCCGAAGCTCACGGCTCGCCATCGGCGAGGAGGGTCAGCTCGCTGAGCCAGACGCGCGGGGCTGCGGTCAGCGTCAGGCGGTGGACGCCAGGGGGCAACTCGCCCAGGGGCACAGCAATGGAGCTCGGCGTCGCGTCAACCGTCAGGCGCTCTGCGGCCAGCGCCGGCCCCTGCACGGCCAGCGTCGCGACGTCGACCTGGCTGCGCGCTGCGATCCGCAGGGTCAGCGCTGCGGTTTGAGGGACATGGATCTCCAGCGTGGCGGCTCCCTCGATGGCCCGCCAGGGGACGTCTCCCATCAGCTCGCGGGGACCCCAGCTGCTGCCCAGGATCAGAAAGGGGACCGGTTGAGCGGGCGGCTCGACGCGGTAGACGGTCAGGCGCTCGTCGCGATAGACCGGCGCTGCGCCAGCGAGCGCGGCTGCCGCGTATCGTTCGGTGGGCAGACGCTCGTGGTCGCCAGGCATCTGGTAGGCGTCCAGGACCACATAACGGACGCCGAGAAAGGCGAGGACGCTGGGGCCGATCTGCGTCAGATCTTGGGCGATCACATCGGGGCCGAGATGGCGCAGCGTCTGCAGCACCGGCGCGCGCTCGGCCAGCGTGCGCGGATCGTCGCGCGAGATGTAGCCGGCCGTCAGCGGCTTGCCGTGGACCGTCTGATAGAGCAGATAGCGCGGCCGGTCCCAGTTCATGGGAAGGTTGAGCACAGCGAAGCGGCCAGGCTCCTGCGCCAGGTCCTGATACCATGATGGCGTGTCGGGCGCGGCCACGGGGTAGGGCGCAGGCAAGAACTCAAACAAAGTGAGCGCCAACGCCCCGGCCGCGATGAGCCGCGGGCGCCGTGCGGAGCGCATGAGCGCCTGTAACCCCAACGCCGCCAGCATCCCCAGGGCGAGCATGACCATGACGTCGAAGCGGCTGATCGAGCGCGAGATGTCGAGGAACGGGATCAGCCGTTGGAGAAGCGCGTAGGGGAGCGGGATGGGGAGCTGGCGGCCGGCGACATGCAGCGCTGGCCCCAGGGCGAGGATGGCGAACGTGAGCGCGGCCAGCGTCCACAGGCCGCGACCCATCCCTTTGCGGCGTGCTCCCCAGATCGCCAACAACAACGGCGCGAAGCCTGCGAAGACAGTATGTTCGGAGATCGTGCTGGCGAAGCGGGACCCGATCGCCTCGGCGACGGCGCGGCCCCAGAGGGGATGGAACTCGTTGGGGGTGACGAAAGCCAGGAGATCGGCGGACAGGATATAAGCCTGTTCAGCGGGAGGCCGCATGAAGTCGAAGCGGCGCGCCTCGCTGATCATGGGAACGAGCAGGGGGGCCAGAACCAGCCCGCAGAGGACGCCGATGCCAGCGACCAGAGTCACCCCGCGCGCGGTCAGCCGTCGCTGGACGAGCCAGGTCAATCCGGCCAGGGCGCTGAAGATCACGCAGTAAAAGAAGTAATACCAGTCGCACAGGGCGATGAGGACCAGAAAGAGGGCGGGCAGGATGATATCGCGCGCGCGCGGAGAGCCGACGGTCGCGCGATCGAGGCCCCGACAGAGGTACAGCGCGTAGAAGGGGATCCACTCGAGCGCGATCAACTGCATGTGGCCGAGCAGGTGGGCGCTGTGGTAAGGGGAGAACGTATAGATGGCGCCGGCCAGGAAGGAAGCCCAGGCGCGGGCAGGCGCGGGCGTCGCGCGCAGCGTGTAGCGGGCGAGGAGGAAGGCGCCCAGGCCGCCTGCGGCGAAGCTGAACAGGACGACGCTGTTGTAGGCGACGTACAGTCCGGCTGCCAGTTGCAACGGCAGCGCGACCAGGCCGTTGAAGGGATTCAGGGTGTGAAAGAGGAGGCTGACGCCGGTCGGATAGTAGAGCAGATCGGTGAAGTAAGGGGATCGGTGTTCGACAAGCAGAGCCTGGCGCACCCACCAGAGGTTCCAGAGGTTCTGCCAGCCGTCGAAGCCGTCGCCGGGGATGGCGGAGAGAAAATGCTGGATCAGGGGGTAAGTCATCCCCAAAGTCAGCAGCGTGTAGGCGAGGAAAGCCCAGGCCGTGCGATCGCGGACGGGGAAACGCATTACAGCGCCAACCTGCGCAGCCCTGCCTCGCGCGCCAGCCGGAGAGCTTCCGTGATCTCGCTTGCTGTCACGCGGCGGGCGATCTCAGGGAACTCGCGCGCCCGATGCACGGGGCGATATTGGCCCATCACGTTTACATAAGTATACGGCGACAGCTCCTCGGCGATGAAACGCATCGTCTCGGCGGTGCCAGCCAGACCCTCGGGCAACACCAGGTGGCGCACCATCAGGCCGCGCACGGCGACCCCGCGCTCATCGGTGACGAGGTCGCCGACCTGGCGATGCATCTCGCGCAGCGCGGCGCGCATATATTGAGGGTAGTCGTCGATGCCCGACAGGCGTTTTCCGATCGCGGGGTCGGCGTACTTGGTATCAGGCAGGTAGATGTCGACGATCCCGTTGAGCATCCGCAGCGTCGCCAGGCGCTCATAGGCGCCGGTGTTCCAGACGATCGGGATATGCAAGCCGCGCGCGGCGGCGCGATCGAGCGCATCCACGATCTGGGGCGTGTAGTGGGTGGGCGATACGAAGTTGATGTTCTCGCACCCCATCTCCTGGATGCGCAACATGATGCGGGCGAGTTCATCGGCAGAGACTTCCTCGCCCGCGTCGGTCTGCGAGATGTCATAGTTCTGGCAGTAGACGCAGCGCAAATTGCAGCGGTTGAAGAAGATCGTGCCGCTGCCGCCGTAGCCTACGAGCGGCGGCTCCTCGCCGAAGTGGGGGCCGAAGGAGGCGATGCGGGCGCGAGCGCCGGCGCGGCAGAAAGCGCCCGGCTCGCGCGTGCGATCGCTGCCACACTCGTGGGGGCAGACGACGCAACGACGCAGCCAGAGGAGCAGTTTATCGGCGCGTCGGCGCAGCTCGCCAGAGGCATGAAGGTCGGTATAACGCATGACAGGTCATTCGCGTCCAAACAACGGTCGCTGCGGCTCCCGGGTGCGTGGGGTGGGGATGTATTCGACTGAGGGCCGTCGCTGGGCGGTTTGGGGATAGAGCGCCATGATCTGATACACCAGCTTGGGCATCTCGGTGCTGACGGGCAGGCCAAGCTCGCGAGCCTCGCGAACAGTGATGGGGTAATCGTGAGTGAACACCCCTGTGGCCAGCGTCGTCGCCACGCGCTCCGCTGCTTCAGCGTCCATCTTCTCGTGCAAAAGTTCCAATACCGTCGCTTTCACCTGGCGGATCGCCTTCTCAGCGATGTCGGCCAGGATCAACGTCTCGTCGTCGATCTCCTGGACAGGTTTCCGCTCCAGCACTTTCAAGATGGAGGCGGCTGGCTGTTGGCCGAGCTGGGGGTCGACCGGCCCCAGGACGGCGTTCTCGTCCATGACGATCTCGTCGGCAGCCAGGGCGATCAGGGTGCCGCCCGACATCGCGTAGTGGGGGACGAAGACCGTGACCTTAGCTGGGTGCTTCTGCAAGGCGTGTGCGATCTGTTCGGCGGCCAGCACCAGCCCGCCGGGGGTGTGGACGATCAAATCGATGGGCACGTCGTCGTCGGTCATCTTGATCGCGCGCAAGATCGCCTCGGAATCATTGATGTCGATGTAGCGCACGAGGGGAAACCCTAAGAAGCTCATCGTCTCCTGACGGTGGATCAAGGCGATGACGCGGCTATTGCGGTCGTGCTCCAGCCGTGCGAGCGCGCGCAGCCGCTCCATCTCCAGCATCTTCTGGCGGATGATCGGCTGCAGGGAGGAGATCAGCAGGGAGATCCAGATCAGCGAGAGAAAATCCATAGCGGCTCTCCTTCTTCTGTGTGAGCTACCAGGGGAAGTACTCGTCGATGTACACGCGACGAACATAGCGCCGGCGGATGAAGAATGGCGTCAACAACAGCCCGGCGACGAAACCGCCGACGTGCGCCCACCAGGCGACGCCGCCGAACGCCTGCGCGCCGGTCACGATCGTCAGGAAGCCGTTGAACAATTGCGATAGGAACCAGAAGCCGAGATAGAAGAGCGCCGGGATCTCGACGAACCAGGGCAAGAAGAACAGAGGGATCAGCGTGATCACGCGCGAGGTCGGGAAGAGGATCAGGTAGGCCGCCAACACGCCGCTGATCGCGCCGCTGGCGCCGACGGTGGGCAGGCGTGAGGTCGGATTGAACATGATGTGGATGAACGCGGCGGCCAGCCCGGAGAGCAGATAGAAGAGCAGGTAGCGGCCGCTTCCCATGCGATCCTCCACGTTATCGCCGAAGATGTACAACGCCAGCATGTTGCTGATCAAATGCGCCCAGCCGCCATGAAGGAACATGGACGTGAACAGGGTCAAGAGCGCTGGTGGGCCGGGGTCGGCCAGCAGTCGGGCAGGAATCAGGCCGAAGGCGCGAACGTACACCTCGGCGAACCTCCCCTGCGTGGCCAGGAGGAAGAAGATCAGCAGGTTGGAGGCGATGAGCATCCAATTGACGATCGGAAAGGAACGCGCGTGGACGGTGTCTTTCAAGGGGATCATAACGCCTCGCCTCTTTCTAGGGCCGGGCCGACGCTGCGTCGATGGTCGAGCGGCCACGCGCGGCAGCGGACGCCTCCCATGGCCATCAAGCGCAGAGGGACGACAAAGGAGCCAAGCGATCTCGATTATATCTTTTCCCTCTTGGGTGAGCAAGCGAGAAAGCGAATCAGCGAGGCGGTCCCCTGCACTTTGGTGGCTGGCGTCGCTTGGAGTATAATTGAAATGCCGTCGCTGCATGGACGGGATCGGGTGGGCGGTCACAGGACCGCCCCCTTTTATGCGTAGAGGTCGATGATGGGATTGCGCAGGCTGTTCGGCGGAGGCGACAAGGCCGCCGAGGAACAGAAGATTCAGCAAGGCCTGACCAAGACGCGCCAGGGGGTCTTCGGGCGCATCGGTTCGCTGTTTCAGGCCAATGAGATCACGGACGCATTGTGGGAGGAGTTGGAGGCGCTGCTCGTGCAGGCGGACGTCGGGGTCGAGACCACGCTCGAGCTGGTGGAGACGGTGCGCGAGCGTGTGGCGGCGGAAGGGGTCAAGCGCACCGGCGACGCCTATGCGATCCTGAAGGAGGAGATGGTCAGGCTCTTCGGGGGCGCGCCCCCGATGACGATCACGGAGCCGCGGCTGCTGACCGTGGTCCTGGTTGTGGGGGTCAATGGCTCGGGCAAGACGACGACGATCGCCAAGTTGGCCTATTACTACAAGCAGCGCGGGCGCAAGGTCGTGCTCGCTGCGGCCGATACCTTTCGCGCGGCGGCCATCGACCAGCTCAAGATCTGGGGCGAACGGGCGGGGGTCGAGGTCATCGCCCAGGGACAGGGGGCCGATCCGGGCGCCGTCGTCTACGACGCCATCCGCGCCAGCCAGGAATCGCGCAAGGCCGATCTGCTGATCGTCGATACGGCGGGCCGGCTGCACACCAAGTTCAACCTCATGAAAGAGCTGGAAAAGATCCGCGCCGTGGCCGCCAAACAGGTGCATCGCGCGCCGCACGAGACCTTCCTGATCCTCGACGCGACCACCGGCCAGAATGCACTGGCGCAGGCGCGCGCTTTCAAGGACGCGGTCAAGGTCAGCGGCGTGATCCTGACCAAACTCGACGGGACCGCCAAAGGGGGCGTGGTGCTGGCGATCCGGCGGGAATTGGGGGTGCCGGTGCGCTTTCTAGGCGTCGGCGAAGGGCTGGATGATCTGGTCGAGTTCGACGCACCGGCGTTCGTAGAGGGATTGTTCGCGACGACGTAGGTTTCGTCGATCCAACTGATGAGGAGATGACTGCAATGGATGACCTGAGGGAGAAACTCGCGGAATTAGAGGGTCGCGTGCAAAACGTGCGGAGGCATCTTTGACCTGGCCGCCAAGGAACAGCAGATCGTTGATTTGGAGAAACAGTCGGCGGCGCCGGCGTTCTGGGAAGACGGCGCAAACGCGCAGCGCATCATGCAGAAGCTGGCCGCGTTGCGCGAGGAGGTCGACCGCTGGCGACGGCTGAGTCAGCGGGTCGAGGATGCCAATGCTATGTTGGAGCTGCTGGCCGACGAAGAGGATACCGATCTGCTCGCCGAATTGACGGCCGAGGTAGAGGCCATCGCCCGCACCCTGGATGAGGAGGAGTTCCGGCTCACCTTCTCCGGCGCGCACGATCGCGACGACGCGATCCTGGCCATCCATGCGGGCGCCGGCGGCACCGAGGCGCAGGACTGGGCTGAGATGCTCCTGCGCATGTACTTGCGCTGGGCAGAGCGGCGCGGCTATGAGACCGAGATCGTCGACCGCACCGACGGCGAGGAGGCGGGGATCAAGAGCGTCTATGTCGAGGTGCATGGGCCGTATGCGTATGGCTATCTCAAAGCCGAGCGCGGCGTCCACCGTCTGGTGCGCCTGTCCCCCTTCGACGCCGCCAACCGCCGTCACACCTCGTTCGCGCTGGTGGAGGTGATGCCCATCCTCGAGGACGATATCGAGATCGAGATTCGGCCCGAGGACCTGCACATCGACGTCTATCGGTCGTCGGGAGCTGGCGGCCAGAACGTGCAGAAGAACTCGACGGCGGTCCGCATCACCCATCTCCCGACCGGCATCGTCGTCACCTGTCAGAACCAGCGTTCGCAGTTGCAGAATCGTGAGACGGCGCTGCGTGTGTTGCGCGGCAAGCTGTACGCGATCGAGCAGCAGAAGCGCGAGCAGGAGGCGGCGGCGCTCAAGGGCAAACATCTGGATGCCGGCTGGGGCAACCAGATTCGATCGTATGTGTTACATCCGTATCAGATGGTCAAGGACCTGCGCACTGACGTCGAGACCGGCAATACGCAGGCAGTGCTCGACGGTGAGATCGATGAGTTTATCACCGCCTGGCTGAAGAGCCAGATCGGGACGAAAGAAACGATCGAGGTGGCTTGAGCCTATGTATCCGCAGAGCGAGATTCTCTTCCCCTATCGCAGCATTGCCTCTTTGAAGCACCTGCGCGGCGAGCGGTGGCAGAATCTGGTGGCGCGAGTGGCGGCTCAACCCGACGGCGCCCTTGACACTGTCGCCTTCACGCTGTCCATGATCCGACAATGCGATTGTCTGAGCTGCGACATGGGCAGCTACAAGGCCTCGTTGGGATGCACGCCCTGTGCGCAGCGAACGATCGCCAGCATCAAACTCGATGATGACGCGCTGATCGAGGAGTTCGAGAAAGCGCGGGAGGAGGTGCAGACGTACCTGCAGGCGTCCCCACGGCAGAAGCAGCCGCGGTCGGCCAGCGTCGCGAAGGAGCGAGCGAAGGCGCCTACGGGTGAAGGCGAACGTGTGCCCAGCGTGAGCGGCGCCTAGAGCCAATCCGAAAGAAGGTTCTGGCTGGTCTCCTGACCGTGCCGAAACTTTTCGGATAGGTTTCTTGATTCCCCTGAGAAAACCGCCAAGTCGCCAAGAACGCCAAGATTTTTTATAATCGGATGAATATCCATTTACTAATACGTGCGATTCGGTCAAAATTATTCTTACCTGCTCTTTTGTTTTCTTAGCGATCTTGGCGTCTTTGCGGTAAGAGGGGAATTGGGCCGCCTGTCGTCTTTGCGGTAAGAGGGGAATTGGGCCGCCTGTCGTCTTCAGGCGCCGAACGCGACGGCCATTTGTCGGGCGACGTAGAAGGGGTCAGTGCCAATGACGTTGGCGGCGTACAGCTCCATGGCGCCGATATCGGCGGTGCGGTTGACGGGATCGCCGCGGTCGACGATGCGGAAGATGGCGGGAAATCCTGACCAGTCTTCGTCGGTGGGCGCCAGCGGCGGCAGATAGAGCGCGACGTTGAAGCTGAGGACCCCCATGCGATCGCGCAGGCAGGCCAGGGCTGTATAGAGGGCGCGCATCAGGTTCTCGGTGAGGTCCGGGGCGATGAGCAGGGTCTCCCGCTCTTTGATGGGGGTCAGGTGGGCGAGCACGCGCACGCCATCGGCCTCGAACCCCAGGCCGAGGTCAGCGTGGGCCTGATAGAGGTCGTCGAAGTATTCGTAGCTGGTCTGCCGGCGGTACCCTTCGGCGCCGCGACGCCAGGCCTCGACGCGCGCGTAGTGCATATCGCGCGTCATCGTCACCTGCGCGTGGCCGTGCAGGATGCTGGCCGCGGCTTTCCACAGACAATTCCACATGAAGAAGAAATAGCGAGCGCGCGGGTCGCAGGCCATGGCCTCTTCCGCCCAAGCGCGGGCGGTGCTCACGTAATCGACGACGCGCTCTTCGTCGAAATCGAGCGGGTCGTGCTCGCGGAAGATGATGAGGCCGTGGAAGCCGTCGTACTTGGCGATGTTGGACGCGGAGATGCAGTGCTTGCCGCTGACGCGCGGGAAGACATCGTCGGGCGTGCCGGTCTCCGGATGGCAGAAGGGATCGCCGGTCTTGGTGCGCGCGTCATGAACGAGGTCGCTCGGCAGGCGCGCCTCGACGGGACGACGGGCGCGCAGTTCGTTGAAGAGCGCGCCGTCGAGGGTGACGCGGTTGGTGACTTTGATGATGTGTTGGGCAGTGACGACGTCGACCGAGCCGAAATAGCCTTTGATCCAGGCGTGCATCGATTCCGGCGCGGTCAGGCGGCCGACCGTCTCGCTGACGTGGAACAGGCGCTGGAAGCGGTCGCGGCTCTCAGGCGGCAGGCTCGCGACCATCTGGGGCAGGTGAACGATCTCCGGCGTGATCTCTGCGATCGGCGCGGCCAGAGGCGCGCGGATTTTCTCGAGTTCTAACGAACGATTCACGATCTTCCTCACCGTTTCGCTGAGAGTTCATCGAAGGACAGGGGGACTGCATCGCTCCCTTCGCTACGAACCGGCCATGCGTTCGGCCGTGCTGTCGCGGCGGAGGACGGCATAGTCCTGCGGCGGATGCGCGCCGCGGCGGGTCGCCACCGCACGATAGTACAGGTCGACGTACTTGCGCGCGGACGTCTCCCAGGAGAAGTCGGCGGCCATGCCGCGCAGCATCAGCCGGCGCCATACCTCAGGGTACTTGTAGGTCTCGACGGCGCGCACGAGGGTGGTGTAGAGGGCCATCGCATCGTACGGCTCGAAGGCGAACCCATTGCCTTCATCGGAGCGCGGGTTGTAGTCCTTGACGGTATCGGCGAGGCCCCCCGTGGCGCGCACGACCGGCACACATCCATAGCGCATGGCGATCATCTGCCCCAGGCCGCATGGCTCGAAGCGCGAGGGCATCAAGAACATATCGGCGCCCGCGTACAGGCGCTGCGCCAGAGGGGTGTTGAAGGTCAGGAAGACGGCGACGCGGTCGGGATAGCGGCTGCGGATATTCTCGAACAGGTCATGGTAGCGCTGTTCACCGGTGCCGAGCAAGATGAACTGGCAGGGGAGATGCTGCATCCACGGATCGATGATCTGGGCGATGAGGTCGAACCCCTTCTGGTCAGCCAACCGCGAGATGGCGCCGATCAGCGGCACATCGGGATGTTCGGGGAAGCCCGCCTCCTGCTGGAGGGCGGCTTTGTTCGGCGCGCGCCCCTCAAGGTGGCTGGCGTTGAAATGAGAGATCACGTAGGGGTCGGTCGCAGGATTGTACACGTCATAGTCCAGGCCATTGAGCACACCGAATAGGCGATCGCGCCGATCGCGCAGGATGGGGTCGAGCCGTTCGCCGTAGGCGGGGGTGAGGATCTCCTGGGCGTAGCGCTCGCTGACGGTGTTGATGATGTCGGCGAAGAGGATCCCGCGCGCCATGAGGTCGACCACATCGTTGAGATCGGGGGCGAGGTCGGGATGGGCGATGAAGCCATACTCCTCGATGCTGGCGATCTCGAGCATACGATAGCCGAAGATGCCCTGGTAGGCCAGGTTGTGGATGGTGTAAAGCGTGGCCGTGTTTTGAAAGAAGGGGTCGCTGCGGTAGATAGTCTGCATCCAGTTGGGGATGATGGCGGTGTGCCAGTCGTTGCAGTGGATCACGTCGGGTTGCCAGCCGAGGCCGCGGCACATCTCGACGGCGGCGCGGCAGAAGAAGATGAAGCGTTCGGCATCATCGGGATACATGTAGATGCCGTCGCGGTCGAAAAGGCGAGCGTTGTCGACGAAATAGATGGGGACGCCGGGAGCGAGCTGGCCTTCGAAGATGGCGGCTGGCTCGGAGATGTCGCCCATGGGGACGGCGAAAGGTTCCAGGCGCTGGGTCAGGTGAAACTTGTCGCGCGTGATGCGCCCATAACGGGGCATCGCGACGCGAATATCGTGGCCCAGGGCGCGAATGGCCTTGGGCAGAGAGCCGGCCACATCGGCCAGGCCGCCGGTCTTGGCGAAAGGCACCACTTCCGCGGAGAGATAAAGGATCTTAAGAGAGTTTTGCGCGCTCATGAGGCGTCTCCCTGGCCAGGTTGGAGCATACAGACGGGTGGCGAATCAGGGCGATGACCATTATACGATTGGCGCGCATCCTAGCATAGGGTGGTGGCTTGGGCAAGCGAGCATTGCGCTTGCTGCAAATGAAGATTTGGTCATGCACAAAGCGAGCGCCTGTGATAAAATGAGCGCAGGCCTCGATCGCCGTGAGCCAGTCGCCAACCACATCCCCAGCATCAGGACATCGTCGGCAGGAGATCGCTCCGCCTGGAAGGGGTGATCTCGCGGGCTTGTCTGTTGTCCTGAGCGGCTCCTGATCAAGAGGGGATGATCAAGGAGAAAGGAGGTGAAGCGCAGCGATTGTACTAAGGGTCTATCCGAAAAACGGTTCTGGCTGGTCTACTGACCAGGCAGGGGCGTGGTCAGGAGACCGCGCCGAAACTCTTCGGACAGGTTCTAGCTCGAAGCAGCTTGGTTTCCTCGAAGGATCTGGAAGTCCAGCAACGCCCTCGTGAGACTCTGGGAACCTGGCTGAACGTTCCGCCTGATAGCTGGCAGATGCAACAACCAACGCGCTCTCGCTCACTGGTTTTCTCCGCTCAGCGTGAGGTCGGGTGGACGAAGCCCAGGGGAGACGCCATCTAAATCCTTTAAGGAGGAAGAAGTGTTTGCCAAGAGGTCCTATCCCAGATTGATGCAGTGGCTCGCCATCGTCCTGCTGGTCGCCTTCGTGGCGAGTTGTGGCGGTGGCCGGGCGCCGGAGGCAGCGCCTGAAGCGCCAGCGCCGGCCGAGGAGGCAGCGCCGGCGGCCGAGCCGACGGCGACGCCCGTCCCGGCGGCGGAAGAGGCGGCGCCCGCGGCGGAGGCAGCCGCGCCGGCTGGTAAGTACAACGAAGCTCCCATGCTGGCCGAACTGGTCAAGGCCGGTAAGCTGCCGCCCGTGGATGAGCGCCTGCCCGAGAATCCTCTCGTCCTCGAGCCGGTGGAGTCGGTTGGGCAGTACGGCGGCGTGATCCGCACCGTGGGCGGCGACGATGGCCTCGGTTGGCTCCGGATGACCATTGCGACGGAGTCGCTGGTCAAGTGGCAGCGCGACGTCTCCGGCATCCGCCCGAACGTGGTCGAGAGCTGGCAGTGGAACGAGGACGCCACCCAGTTGATCGCGCAGTTCCGCAAGGGGATCAAGTGGTCGGACGGCCAGCCCTTCACGGTGGACGACTACCTCTTCTGGTGGAACGACATGGTGATGGACGAGGTCGTGGGCCTCTCCACGCCCGCTGGCACGCGCGTCAACGGCGAGCCGATGCAGTTGGAGAAGATCGACGATTACACGCTGAAGTTCACCTTCGCGGCCTCTCATCCGCTGTTCCTCGACCTCAGCGCTCGCGGCTTCTACAACTCGGCGCAGCATCTGGTGCCCGCTCACTATCTCAAGCAGTTCCATCCCAAGTACAACCCCGAGGTCAAGGACGCTGCGGAGCTGCTGGCCCGCTACAACAATCCTCTGCAGTACCCCGACATGCCGGTGCTCTACGCCTGGAAGACGGTCGAGTTCCAGTCGGGCGATCACATCACCCTCGAGCGCAATCCCTACTACTGGAAAGTGGACACGGCGGGGAACCAGTTGCCGTACATTGACCGGATCGAAGCTAAGATCGTGCCGGCGGGCGGCAACGCGACCGAGCTGGTCGTCCTGAAGGCGATCGCCGGCGAGCTGGACTTCCAGGTGCGCGATATCCCGCTCAAGGACGTGCCGGTCGTCAAGGAGAACGCCGAGAAGGGCGGCTACGAGGTCAAGATGTGGAACCGCGGCGACTACGCCTGGCCCTGGCTGATCCTGTACTATGACTATCCTGACCAGGGGATCGTGGACCTGATGTATAATCAGAAGTTCCGCCAGGCGCTGTCCTACGCGATCGATCGCGAGCGCATCAACGAGGTGGTGGCTCTGGGGTTAGGCCATCCGCGCCAGGCGGCCCTCAGCCCCGAAAGCCCCGAGTTCCGCACGCCGGAAGGCCGTCAGGTGTACGAGCGTTGGGTGAGTCTGGCGGCCGCCTACGAGCCTGAGACGGCCAAAGCGCTGCTCGATGAGATCGGCGTGAAGGACGTCAACAACGACGGCTTCCGCGAGCGGCCCGACGGCACGGCGTTGGAGCTGGTGGTCTCGGTCGACCAGGGCGATCGCCAATCCATCGACGCCATGGCGCTGGTCAAGCAGGACTGGGAAGCCGTCGGCCTCAAGACGGTCGTCGCCCCCGACGAGTGGAGCACCTTCAGCCAGCGCGTGCTGGCCGGCGAGGTGATGATCCGCGCCTGGGGCAGCGCAGCGGCCTGGGGGTTGATCTCAGCGTCGCCAGTCTGGGCGCCGGTTGAAGGGGTCACCTACTGCATGGGCGGCGCCCGCATCGGCCTGTGGTACCAGACGGGCGGCAAAGAGGGGATCGCCCCGCGGCCTGGCTCCATGCTGGAGAAGCTGCAACAGCGCTACACTGAGGTCATCAGCACGGTCGACCCCAAGGAGCGCGAGGCCAAGCTCCTGAAGGCGTATGAGGTGCACATCGAGGATGGCCCGCTGTACATCGGCACGATCGGCGAGCATCCCAGCCCGTTGATCGTCAACAAGAAGCTGGCTAACGTGCCTGACTTCGGCCTGGTAGCCGGCTGGGATCTGTCGTTCCCGGGCACAGCCGATCCTGAGCAGTTCTACTTTGCTCCATAACCGCCCGTAGCTCTTTCTCGCATAGGGTTGGGGCGATGCCTTGTGATCGCCCCAACCTGGGGAAAGAGGGGATCCTCCCATTAGCTGCTGATTGTGGGGAGACCACATGATCCAATATATCTTCCGTCGCGCCCTCATGGCCATCCCGACGCTGTTCCTGGTGGCCATGGTGGGGTATCTGACCATGGAGTTGCCTCCTGGCGACTATGTGACGCGCTACGTGGCGCAGTTGGAGGCGTCCGGCCAGTCGGGCGCGCGCGAGCGCGGCGCCGTCCTGCGCAAGCTCTATGGCCTCGACGATCCGACCTATGCACGTTTCGGCCGCTGGCTCATCCGTTTTGTCCAGGGCGATTTCGGCGATTCGATGATCTACCAGCGCCCGGTGCGCGATCTGGTGGCCGAGCGCCTGCCGTTGACCCTGGCGCTGACATTTCCTGCATTTATTCTCTCCTGGTTGATCGGCGTATCGCTGGGGGTCTATTCGGCCACTCACCAGTATTCTCTGGGCGATAACGTGCTCACGGTGTTGGCCTTTCTGGGGCTGGGGCTGCCCGGCTTCCTGATCGCCCTCACCCTCCTCGTGGTGACCTGGCGGCTGACCGGCAGCGTCTATATCGGCCTTTTTTCGGAAGGAATGGCCGCGGCGCCCTGGTCGCTGGCCAAGGTGATCGATCTGGCCAAACATCTGTGGATCCCCGTCACGGCCGTGGTGGTGACCGGCACGGCGTGGGTGGTGCGCGTGATGCGAGGCAATCTGCTCGACGAGCTGCGCGTCAATTACGTCCAGGCCACGCGCGCCAAGGGGGTGCCCGAACGCGTCGTGATCTGGAAGCACGCTGTGCGCAACGCGTTCCATCCCCTGGTCATGGCGCTCGGCGGCGTGCTGGCGTGGCTGATCAGCGGCACGTCGATCGTCGAGCAGGTGTTGGGTCTGCCCACGTTGGGGCCGCTCTTCATCCAGGCGACGTTGGAGCAAGATATCTACCTCTCAGGCACCATCCTCATCATCATCAGTTTCTTGCTGGTCCTGGGCAACTTGCTGGCCGACATCGCGCTGGCCTGGCTGGACCCTCGTATCCGGTTCGATTGATCTGTCTGTCGCGTGGGAGGAAGCTCTGAGATGGCAGAGGAGACTGATTTCAGGGGACAGCCGGCCGAGATGAGCGTCGAGGAACGCCGGGCCATGTTGTCCGTGAGCCAGCTCATGTGGCTCCGCTTCCGGCGGAACCGGCTGGCGATGGCTGGCGTGGTGATCCTTGTGATCATGTACCTGCTGGCGATCTTTGCGGACTTCGTCGCGCCGTACACGGTGGATCGCACGCATCAGAAATATGTGGCGGCTGGACCTCACGGCCTGCATCTTCGCGACGCCCAGGGGCGGTTCCAGTGGCCGCCGTTCGTCTATGGATTGCAATCCAAGACTGACCCGGAGACGTTCCGCAAGGTCTATACGCCGATCCCGGAGGAGATCTATCCGGTCCGCTTCTTTGGACATGGCGAACCGTACAAATTGTTGGGGCTTTTCCCCACCGATCGCCATCTCTTCGTGGTCGATGAGCCGGGCAAGATCTTCCTGTTGGGCACCGACAGCACCGGCCGCGATCTCTTCTCCCGCATCCTCTACGGCGCGCGCATCTCGTTGACGGTGGGGCTGGTGGGGGTGCTCCTCAGCCTGGTGATCGGCGCCCTGATCGGCGTGACCAGCGGCTATTTCGGGGGCGTCTGGGACAACATCATCCAGCGTATCATTGAGGTGATCTCGTCCATCCCCCAGATCCCCTTGTGGCTGGCGCTGGCGGCGGCGGTCCCGCCCAACTGGTCGCCGATCCGCGTCTACTTCGGGATCGCGGTCGTACTCTCGTTCGTGACGTGGGGCGGGCTGGCGCGACAGGTGCGCGGCATCGTGCTGGGGCTGCGCGACTCGGACTTCGTGGCGGCGGCGCGCTACAGCAACTGCAGCACATTTCGCATCATCGCCCGCCATCTGCTGCCGAACACCTTCAGCCATGTGCTGGTGATCGCGACCCTCTCGATCCCCGGCATGATCCTGGGGGAGACCGCGCTCAGCTTTCTGGGTTTGGGCATCCGTCCGCCGATGACGAGTTGGGGCGTCCTGCTCAACGAGGCCCAACACGTGCGCGTCTTGTTGCAGGAGCCATGGCTCCTGATCCCGGCGATCTTCGTCCTGGCGACCGTGGTCTCGTTCAATTTCGTGGGCGATGGCCTGCGCGACGCCGCGGACCCGTTCGCTGGGGAATAGGGCGCTCAGGAGATCTGCGAATGTCGAACGACCTGCTATTGGAGATCGACGATCTCAAAGTTCATTTCTTTACGGAGCGCGGCGTCGTGCGCGCGGCGGATGGGGTGTCGTTGGAGGTGCGACGTGGGCGCACGCTTGGCGTCGTGGGGGAGAGCGGTTGCGGCAAATCCATCACCAGCCTGGCCACCCTTCAACTGCTGCAACGGCCCGGTCGCATTGTGGGCGGCAAGATCCTGTATCACTGGCGGCAGGAAAGGGGCGGCGACGGCTATTCCGAAGAGGTTGTCGATATCACCAGCCTCGATCCGCACAGCGAGAAGATGCGGAGCATTCGCGGCGGCCAGATCGCGATGGTGTTCCAGGAGCCGATGACCTCTCTCGATCCGGTGTATACGATCGGGGATCAGATCATCGAGGCCATCACCTATCACCGCCGCGTCACCAACGCCGAGGCGCGCCAGATCGCGATCGAGATGTTGGGGCGCGTCAACATGCCCGATCCTCAGCGCGTCGTCGATAGTTACCCTCACCAGCTCTCGGGCGGCATGCGCCAGCGGGCGATGATCGCCATGGCCCTGTCGTGCCATCCCAGCTTGTTGATCGCCGACGAGCCGACCACGGCCCTCGATGTGACGACGGAAGCGCAGATCCTCGAGCTGCTGCGCGACCTGCAGCGCGATCTGGGGATGGCCATCATGTACATCACACATAATCTGGGCGTGGTGGCGGAGATGGTGGAAGAGGCCGTGGTGATGTACCTGGGCAAGGTGGTCGAGCGCGCGACCGTCCGTGAGCTGTTCACGGATCCCAAACATCCGTACATGCAAGCGCTCTTGCGCTCGATCCCGCGTCTGGGCTACAAGAGCCGGGCGCGCTTGCAGGCGATCTCAGGCATGGTGCCAAGCCCCTTCGCCATCCCGTCGGGGTGTTCGTTCCACCCGCGCTGCCCCAAGTTCATGAACGGTGTGTGCAATGTGGCGGCGCCGCCGGTGGTGGACGTTGGCGGTGGGCATCTGGTGCGCTGCTTCCTGTACGGCAGCGGCCCGGCCAGCCAGGAGGGAGCGCTTCCATGACCACGAACCATGCGACTCCCATTCTGGAAGTCAAGGGCCTCAAGAAGCATTACCCGATCGTGCGTGGGTTCATGCGGCGCGTCGTCGGATACACGAAGGCGGTCGATGGAGTTACGTTCTCCGTGCCGGCTGGCAAGACCTTGGGATTGGTTGGCGAGAGCGGCTGCGGCAAATCGACCACGGGGCACTGCATCATGCGCGGGATTCAGCCCACCGCCGGCCAGGTGATCTTTCACGACCGTACTCTCGGCCCGATCGACGTGGCGCAAGTGGATGACAAGACGTTGCGCCACGTGCGTTTGAACATGCAGATGGTGTTCCAGGATCCCAGCTCGTCCCTCAACCCCCGCATGACGCTGTTCCAGATCGTCAGCGAACCGCTGGTGGTGAACAAGATCGCGCGCGGCAAGGAGTTGGAGGATCGCGTCGCCGAGCTGTTGCGCCTGGTCGGCCTGTTGCCCGAGCACATGCACCGCTTCCCCCACGCCTTCAGCGGCGGCCAGCGGCAACGGATCGCCGTGGCGCGCGCGCTGGCGTTGCGGCCGCAGTTCATCATCGCCGACGAGCCAGTCTCGGCGCTCGACGTCTCCATCCAGGCGCAGACCCTCAACCTGCTGCAAGACCTGCAGGAGCAGTTCAACCTCTCCTACCTGTTCATCTCGCACGATCTGAGCGTCGTCGAGCACATCAGCGACGTCGTGGCGGTCATGTACGTGGGGAAGCTGGTGGAGATGGCCGAGACGGAGGAGCTGTATCACGCGCCCCAGCACCCGTACACGGAAGCGCTGTTGTCGAGCGTCCCCAATCCCAATCTGGACGTGCAGAAGAACCGGATCGTCCTGAGCGGGGAGGTGCCCAGCCCCAGCAAGCCGCCCAGCGGCTGCTACTTCCATCCACGCTGCCGGTACGCGGCGCCGATCTGCGCCCAGGAAGAGCCGCCCTTGCGCGAGGTCACGCCCGGCCATCTCGCGGCCTGCCACCTGGCCGATCAGCTTTCCCTGCGTGGCGTGACGAACCTGGGAAGGTGACGGAGCCGCTGCTCAGAGGCGTGGTCGCGGGGGGCGTCGGCGCCTTTCTCGGCGGTTTGACTACTCGTCGTTTCTGTGCTATGTTTTTGGTTACACTCTGGCCGGCTTGAGCGGCTATCCAAGCGGTCAGACTGCAACCCAAAGCGCTGCCGCCTGTGGTTTTTCCGTCGGCAGCCTTTGCTCAAGGAAGAGGTCGCCCGGTTCGCTAAAGCTATAACCGCAGCGACCTTCTTTTTTCCCCCTAATCGGCTCGATGACGAGGCCGCCCACGCGAGGACGCGGCGCCTGGCTGCGCGCACGTGGGCGGCCTTGTGTTCATTGAACCTAGAAAGAGGACTGGCATGTATATCCCTGATGCGAGCTTGTTGGAAGGAACATTATCCGATCCGTTGCGCGAGCATGCCGCCTGCGGGGTGGGGTTTATCGCCGATATTCAGGGGCGGCGCTCCCACCGTATCCTGCGCCAGGCGATCACGGCGCTCATCAATTTGCGCCATCGCGGGGCTTGCGGCTGCGAGCCGAACACCGGCGACGGCGCAGGGGTCATCTTCCAGACGCCCCACGCGTTCTTGAAGATCGCCGCAGCGGAAGAGGGGATCGCCTTGCCCGAGGCGGGCGCTTACGGCGTGGGCATGGTCTTTCTGCCGACCGACCCGGAGGCGCGCCGCGCCTGCGAATCCCTGTTCGAACAGGCTGTGTGTGCGGAGGGGCAGCGCGTCCTCGGCTGGCGCACCGTCCCCACCGTCGATGATTCCGTGGGCGCCACGGCGCGCTCGGGCGAACCAGTCGTCCGCCAGATCTTCATCGAACGGGACGACGCCCTCGCCGATGATCTGGCCTTCGAGCGCAAGCTGTACGTGATCCGCCGCGTGGCCGAACGCGCGGTGATGGCGGCGAAGCTGCCCCAGGGCGATCGTTTCTACGTCGCCAGCCTCTCCCATCGCACGATCGTCTACAAGGGGATGTTGACCGCGCCGCAACTGGACGAGTTCTATCCCGATCTCTCCCATCCGGCGATGGAGACGGCGCTGGCGATGTTCCACGCGCGCTTCAGCACCAACACGTTCCCGAGTTGGAAGCGGGCGCAGCCGTTCCGCTACGCGCTGCACAATGGCGAGATCAACACCATCCGCGGGAACCAGAACTGGATGAACGCGCGCGAGGCGACGCTGGCGTCCGATCTGTTCGGCGACGATCTCCCCAAGCTGTTCCCGATCATCGATCCTGATGGCAGCGACTCGGCCATGTTCGACAATGTGCTCGAGCTGCTCGTCCTGGGGGGACGCTCTCTGGCTCATGCGGTGATGATGATGATCCCGGAACCCTGGGAGCATGATTTCGCCATGAGCGACGAGAAACGGGCGTTTTACGAGTACCATAGCTGTCTGATGGAGCCTTGGGACGGCCCGGCCTCGATCGCTTTCACCGATGGGACGCAGGTGGGGGCGGTGCTCGACCGCAACGGCCTGCGCCCCTCGCGTTACTATCTGACGAAGGATGACCTGTTGATCCTGGCGTCAGAGGTCGGCGTCCTCGACATTCCAGTCGAAGATGTAGTGCTCAAGGGGCGGCTGCAGCCCGGCCGCATGATCCTGGTCGATACGGCCGCGCACCGCCTGTGGACCGATGAGGAGATCAAACGGGAGATCGCGTCGGCGCAGCCTTACCGCCAGTGGCTGAACACGTACATGGTGTCGTTGGAGGAGCTGCCCCAGGCGACGGCCCCCGCGCCGCGTGAGCAGACGCCGTTGTTGCAGCGCCAGCAGGCGTTCGGCTACACCTTCGAGGAGCTGAACATGATCCTGGCGCCAATGGCGCGCGATGGGGTGGAGCCGGTTGGCTCGATGGGCACCGACACGCCGCTGGCGGTGCTCTCTCACAAGCCACAGCTTCTCTACAACTACTTCAAACAGCTCTTCGCCCAGGTCACCAACCCGCCGATCGACGCGATCCGCGAGGAGATCGTCATCGGCACGGGGGTAGCGCTTGGCTCGGAGCGCAATCTGCTGCAACCGGAGCCGGAGAGTTGTCGCCTGCTCACCATCGAGGCGCCGATCCTGACCGACGATGAGCTGGCTAAACTGCGCCAGGTCGATCTGCCAGGCCTCAAGGCGACGACCCTCTCGACCCTGTTCCCCAGCGGCGAAGATGGGCCGGGCCTGACGCGCGCCATGGATGAGCTATGCGCGGCGGCCGATCGCGCGATCGCTGAAGGGGCGACCATCCTCATCCTCTCCGACCGCGGCGTCGATCGCGATCACGCCCCGATCCCGGCGTTGCTGGCGCTGTCCGGCGTCCACCATCATCTCATCCGTCGCGGCACGCGCACGCGCGTGGGCCTGGTCGTCGAGTCGGGCGAGCCGCGCGAGGTGCACCATTTCGCCCTCCTCATCGGCTACGGCGCGGGGGCGATCAACCCCTATCTGGCCTTCGAGACCCTCAAGGACATGATCGAACAACGGCTGCTGACTGAGGTCTCCTATGAAGAGGCCGAGCATAACTACGTCAAAGCGCTCGTGAAGGGGGTCGTCAAGGTGATGTCGAAGATGGGCATCTGCACCGTCGACGGCTATCGCGGCGCCCAGATCTTCGAGGCGATCGGCCTGGAGCAGGCGTTGGTCGATCGCTACTTCACGGGGACCGCTTCCCGTGTGGGCGGCGCCGACATCGCCGTGATCGCCGAGGAGGCGCTGATGCGCCATCGACGCGCCTTCGACCCGCGCAAGGCAGACCCGGAGATCCTGGAGACCGGAGGGCAGTATCAGTGGCGCTCCGACGGCGAGCATCACACCCTCAACCCATTGACCGTCCACAAGCTGCAGCAGGCGTGCCGCACCAACAACTACCGCCTGTTCCAGGAGTATTCGGCGCTGATCAACAACAGCGAGCACCCTGTGACGCTACGTCATCTGCTCGAGTTCGACTTCAGCCAGCCACCCGTCCCTCTGGAAGAGGTCGAGCCGGTCGAGTCGATCTGGCGGCGATTTAAGACCGGCGCCATGTCGTATGGGTCGATCAGCAAAGAGGCGCATGAGGCGCTGGCGATCGCCATGAATCGCATCGGCGGCAAGAGCAACTCCGGCGAGGGCGGCGAGGATCCGGCGCGCTACATCCCCGATCCGAACGGCGACTCGCGCTCCAGCGCGATCAAGCAGGTGGCTTCCGCCCGTTTCGGCGTCACCAGCTACTATCTCAACAACGCGCGCGAGATCCAGATCAAGATCGCCCAGGGCGCGAAGCCAGGCGAGGGCGGGCAGTTGCCGGGGCGCAAGGTCTACCCCTGGATCGCGCAGGTGCGCCTGTCGACGCCGGGGGTAGGGCTGATCTCGCCCCCGCCGCATCACGACATTTACTCGATCGAGGACCTGGCCGAGCTGATCTTCGACCTGAAGAACGCCAACCCGCGGGCGCGCATCAGCGTCAAGCTCGTCTCCGAGGTCGGCGTGGGGACGATCGCGGCGGGCGTGGCCAAGGGCCATGCCGATGTCATCCTCGTCAGCGGCTATGACGGCGGCACGGGGGCTTCGCCCAACACCAGCATCAAGCACGCCGGGCTGCCGTGGGAGCTGGCCGTGGCGGAGACCCAGCAGACCCTGTTGGCAAACAACCTGCGCAGCCGCGTGGTCCTGGAGACGGACGGCCAGCTCCGCACCGGCCGCGACGTCGTGGTGGCGGCGTTGCTGGGCGCCGAGGAGTTCGGCTTCGCGACGGCGCCGCTGATCACATTGGGCTGTACGATGATGCGCGTGTGTCACCTCGACACCTGTCCGGTGGGGGTGGCGACGCAGAATCCTGAGCTGCGCAAGAATTTCCGCGGCGATCCGAGCTACGTGGTCAACTTCATGCGCTTCATCGCCCAGGAAGTGCGCGAGCTGATGGCCAAGCTGGGCTATCGCACGATGGATGAGATGATCGGCCATTCCGAGCGGTTGCGGCCGCGCGCTGACATCGATCACTGGAAGGCGAAGGGCCTCGATTTCTCGCGCATCCTGGCGCAGCCCGCTGTGCCGCCGGAGGTGGGGCGCTATCATCAGATCTCGCAGGAGCATGGCCTGAAGGAGACCCTCGATTACCAGGTGCTGATCCCCCTCTGCCGGCCGGCGCTGGAGCGCGGCGAGAAGGTGCGGGCGACTCTGCCCATCCACAACTCGAACCGCGCGACCGGGACGATGTTGGGCAGCGAGGTGACGCAGCGGTACGGGGCGGACGGGCTGCCCGATGACACCATCCATCTGCATTTCCAGGGGGCGGCGGGCCAAAGCTTCGGCGCCTTCCTGCCGCGCGGCATCACGCTGGAGCTGGAGGGGGATGGCAACGACTACGTGGGCAAAGGGCTGTCGGGCGGCAAGATCATCGTGCGGCCGCCAGCGGGAGCGCTGTATCCTCCCGACAAGAACATCATCATCGGCAACGTCGCCTTCTACGGCGCCACCAGCGGCGAAGCGTACATCGGCGGGATGGCCGGCGAGCGTTTCTGCGTGCGCAACAGCGGCCTGCACGCCGTGGTGGAGGCGGTGGGGGAGCATGGCTGTGAGTACATGACGGGCGGTCGCGTGGTGGTGCTTGGCCCGACCGGCCGCAACTTCGCGGCGGGCATGTCGGGCGGCATCGCTTACGTGCTGGATGAGACGGGCGACTTCCCCAAGCGCTGCAACCTGGAGATGGTGGGCCTGGAGAAGATGGATGCCGAGGACACGGAGTGGGTGCGGGACATGATCGAGCGCCACGCCGCCTATACGGGCAGCGCGCGCGCCCGCTGGATCCTCGCCCGCTGGCGTGAGCTGGCGTCGCGCTTCGTCAAGGTGATGCCCAAAGATTACAAGCGCATGTTGCAGGCGATGCGCGAAGTGGAGCGCGCTGGCTTGAGCGGCGAGGCCGCGATCATGGCGGCGTTCGAGCTGAACAAGGCGGATGCGGCGCGCGTGTCGGGGAACTGACGAGTGACGAGTGACGAGTGACGCCTGTCTCGTGGGAGAGAACAATATGAGCAAACCGACAGGATTCATGGAATATCGGCGGGAGCTGCCGCCCGATCGCGAGCCGCTCACGCGTGCGCTGGACTATCTGGAGTTTCACGAGCATTTTCCGGAGGAACGCTTGCGGACGCAGGCCGCGCGCTGCATGAGCTGTGGGATCCCCTTCTGCCACACGGGGACTCTGATCAGCGGCATGGCGTCGGGCTGCCCGATCCACAACCTGATCCCCGAGTGGAATAGCCTGGTCTACCGGGGGTTGTGGAGGGAGGCGCTCAAGCGCCTGTTGCGCACGAACAACTTTCCGGAGTTCACCGGCCGCGTCTGTCCGGCCCCTTGCGAGGGGTCGTGTACTTTGGCGTTGAACCAGGATGCGGTTACCATTAAGAACATCGAGGTGTCGATCATCGAGCGCGGCTTCGAGGAAGGATGGGTGCACCCCGACCCGCCGGCGGTGCGCACCGGCAAGCGCGTGGCTGTGGTCGGATCGGGGCCGGCAGGGCTGGCCTGCGCCGATCAGTTGAACAAGGCGGGCCATTGGGTGACCGTCTACGAGCGCGCGGATCGCATCGGCGGGCTGCTGATGTACGGCATCCCCAATATGAAGCTGGACAAGCGCATCGTACAGCGGCGAGTCGACCTGATGGCGGAAGAGGGGGTGCGTTTCATCACCAACACCGAGGTGGGCAAGGATGTGGCGGCTGCCGACCTGCGTCGGGAGTACGACGCCATCGTCCTGTGCGGGGGAGCCACCCAGCCGCGCGATCTGCAGGTGGAGGGACGCCATCTGAAGGGCATTCATATGGCGGTCGACTTCTTGCGCGCCGATACGCGCAGCCTGCTCGATCCTGAGTTCCATCCTGACGAGTGGATCTCCGCCCGCTTCAAGGAGGTGGTGGTCATCGGCGGCGGCGACACGGGCACCGACTGCGTGGCCGCGTCGTTGCGCCACGGTTGCACGAACCTGGTGCAGTTGGAGATCCTGCCGCGTCCGCCGGACCGGCGCCAGCCCGACAACCCGTGGCCGGAGTGGCCGCGCACCTTCCGGGTCGATTATGGCCAGGAGGAGGCGCGCTATCTTTTGGGGCGCGACCCGCGCGAGTATTGCGTCTTGACCAAGCGCTTCGTAGGGGATGAGCACGGCCGCGTGCGCGAGGTGCATACCGTGCGCATCGAGTGGGACATGTCGCAGGGACGGCCCACCTACCGTGAGCTGCCGGGCACCGAAGAGCGCTGGCCGGCGCAACTGGTCCTGCTGGCGATGGGCTTCCTGGGGCCGGAGAAGACCTTGCTCGAGCAGTTCGGGCTGGAGGCGGACGCGCGCTCGAACGTCAAGGCCGAATATGGCAAGTTTGCCACCAACGTGCCGGGGGTCTTCGCCGCGGGCGACATGCGGCGCGGCCAGAGCCTGGTCGTGTGGGCGATCAACGAGGGGCGCGCGGCCGCGCGCGAGTGCGATCGTTACTTGATGGGGACGACCAATCTGCCGTAAGAGCCTATCCGAAAAACGGTTCTGGCGGGTCTCCTGACCAGCCCGGGGCGCGGTCAGGAGATCGCGCCGAAACTTTTCGGATAGGTTCTAGGGAGGGAAGCAGCGTGACACAAACCAACCGCGGCCGGACGGCGCTGGAGGAGGGGGACGAGCTGGCGCTCGATTTCGACAAGCTTCGCAAAGTGGCGCTGGCCGGTGAGCCGGTCTTGCCGGTGGCAGTTCAGGACGTCGAGAGCGGGGAGGTTCTGCTGGTGGCCTATGCCAATCGGGCCGCGCTCGACCACACCCTGGCTCACGGCGTCGCCACGTTCTGGAGCACGTCGCGCGGCGAGCTGTGGATCAAAGGGGCGACCTCCGGCGACACGTTGCAGATCGTCGAGGTGCGCGTCAACTGCGAACAGAATTCGCTGCTCTATCGTGTGCGTCGGCTGGGCCAGGGGGCCTGTCACACTCGCGACGCGCAGGGGCGTACGCGGGTGAGTTGCTACTATCGCCGGATCGTCGGCGGGAAACTGGAGGCGGCGTCGCCGCAAGGAGGTCTCACGGGATGAGCGTCCTCAAGCTGGGGTTGCCGAAGGGCAGCTTGCAGGAATCGACGTTCAAGCTCTTCGAGCGCGCGGGCTACAAGCTGACGGTGCAGACGCGCTCGTACATGCCGATCATCGATGATCCCGAGATCGAGTGCCTGATGTTTCGCGCTCAGGAGATGGCGCGCTACGTTGAGCGCGGCCTGCTCGATGTGGGGTTGACGGGCAAGGATTGGATCATCGAAAACAACGCCGACGTCGTCGAGGTGGAGGACCTCGTCTACAGCAAGGCGACGGCGCAAGCCTATCGCTGGGTGCTGGCTGTCCCTGAGGACTCGCCGATCCACAGCGTGCGCGATCTGGAGGGCAAGCGCATCGCTACCGAGCTGGTGGAGGCGACGCGCCGTTATCTGCAGAAGCACGGCGTGACGGCCGAGGTGGAGTATTCGTGGGGCGCCACCGAGATCAAGGCGCCGCTGTTGGTCGACGCCATCGTCGAAGGAACGGAGACCGGGTCGTCGTTGCGGGCCAACCGCCTGCGCATCATCGACACGGTCGCCGAATCGACGACGAAGCTGATCGCGAACCGGCAGGCGTGGGCCGATCCCTGGAAGCGGGAGAAGATCGAAACGCTGGCGATGCTGCTCAAGGGCGCGCTGCAGGCCGAGGTCAAGGTGGGGCTGAAGATGAACGTGCCGCGCGAACGCTTGGAGCAGGTCACGTCGCAGTTGCCTTCGTTGCATACCCCCACCATCTCCAATCAGACCGATCCGGATTGGGTGGCCGTCGAGGTGATCGCCGACAAGCATCTTGTGCGCGATCTGATCCCGCGCTTGAAGCGCGCGGGCGCGACTGGGATTGTCGAATATCCGTTGAACAAGGTGATCTACTGAGTGGATTCGAGAGAGGAGAGGTCGATGTCAACTCCAACCAGCGGTCAGGCGCCGTTTGCCTTCGCCTATCGCGCGGACCTGCGCGCTGTGCCCCCCGCCGCGCGTGAGTTCGAGGCCAACCTGCACGGCGGCTTCGCCGTCGACAAGCGGCCTGGCCGCGGCCAGGTCTTCTACGGGATGCCGGGCTGCGGCCTAGTGCGCGTCAGCCCGGACTTGAGCCGACAGGAGGTCGTCTCGTTGCCGTCGGATCTGACGCCGGTCAACTTCCACAGCACCAAGATCGGCCAGTTCGACGGCCAGACGCGACTGTTTTTGGCGGCCAACAACGACGCCATGGTCGTTGTCGTCACGCTGGAAGGGGACATCGACTTCGTCTTGCCGAAGCCCGTGTTCGAGCAATATCAGGCGGAGGAGGCTGTCTTTCGGCCGACCGACACCGCCCTGGCCGACGATCGTCTGTTCGTCGCCGATGGCTACGGCGCCAACTACATCTCGGTGGCGAGCGTGAAACGCCGTCAGTGGACCGGCCTCTTCGGCGGCAAGGGGGAATCGCATACGCACGACGGCTTCGGGACGGCGCACGGCCTCAACGTGACCCCTTCCGGCGCTCACCTGGCCATCGCCGATCGGCCGCATTCGCGCCTGGAGCTATACACGCTGGACGGGTGGTTCGATCGGTCGTACGCGCTGCCTGCTGGCTCGCGTCCGTGCGGCATCGACTATGTGCAGCGTGACGGCCGCTGGTATGCGGCGGTAGGGAGCCTGGATGATCCGCAGCCAGGCCGGCCGGCGCCGATCTACATCCTGGATGCGGAGACCTACCAGGTGCTCTCGACGATCCGGCCCAAGGAAGAGTTGGGGCTGGAGCTGGTCGACCATTTACATAATGTAGTATGGCGCGAGCACAATGGTCGGCTCTTTTTGGTGTGTCAGGCCTGGAACCCGGGGTTCTACTTCGTGCTGGAGCAGGTGAGCTAACGTAATGGTTGTGCGATCAGAAAGATGAGGTGAGGCCTGGCGAGCGAGATCACTCGCCAGGCCTCATGCTTTGAGAGGGAGGGGATATGCGTATCTGGGACGGTCGCAATGGTCAGGTGGTCGAAGAGTTGCGCGAACTACAGCACACTTATCTGCTGATCTCGATTGGTGCCGCCATGGATGTTTGAAAGAGCAGGATTCAATTCAGCGAGGCGGTAGCTTGCCTGCACAATGATGGTGTGGTTATAATCAATTAGTTGATTGATTGACACATTAGGCAGGAGGTCGCATATTGTGTTCTCTCGAATTGTGAGCGCCACAGAGGCTCGAATCCACTTCGGTGAGTTAATGCGCCAGGTTGTAACGCGCCGCGAGGCGATCATTGTCGAGCGCGGGGGAAAGTCCCAGGTTGTGATCCTGGCGGTAGACGAGTACGAACGGTTGCGCCAGGCCGCAGGTTACAGAGGATGGGAAGCTGCGCTGACGCGCGCCGGAGAGGTCGGCGCGCGCATCGCAGCCCGTCGCGGCGGAGTAGCGCTGCCCGAGGCCGCAGAGGTGATTCATGAGGCGCGCGAGGAAAGGGATGTCGACCTCGACCGTTCCCTGGGTCTGCGTTGATGCCAGCGTCGTCGTGCCGTTAGTCACACGTGAGCCGGAAGGATCGCCCTTCATGATGGCCTGGCGGCGTTGGCACGAGAGTGGACAGAGACCCATCGCGCCGTCGCTGCTGATGTACGAGGTTGCTAATGCCCTGTATCGGTATGTGCGCTATGGCGTGTTGCTGCCTGAAGAGGCCGCCGATGCGTTGGAGGCGGTCCTCAACCTGGGCATCGAGTTGCGCGGTGATGCTGAACTGCACCGCCGTGCCCTGGCGTTGGGGAGAGAGCTGGACCTGGTCGCCATCTACGATGCGCACTACCTGGCGCTGGCTGAGCGCCTCGAGGCCGAGCTCTGGACAGCCGATCGGCGTCTCCATCGGGCCGTGGCTGTAGCCCTGCCGTGGGTGCGGCTGTTGGAAGGTTGACCGGCAAAACCCCTCTTTACTTCCTGGCCTGCTCTGGTCACGCTGGCGCGATGCAGGCGGGCAGGTCGGCGCGAGGGTTATTGACCAGCGTCGAGACCGCGTAGGCCTCCATCTCCTCCGCCGGATACGGCCTCAGCCATCCCTCCAGTTCGGCCGGAGCGCGCTCTTCCGGCGCCAGCCACAACGCGTACGCCTCCGGCGCCAGAATGACCGGCATCCGGTTGTGGATCGGTTCGATCAGCGCGTTGGGCGCGGTCGTGATGATCGTGCACGAGAGGATGGGGGCCTCGTCGGCAGGCTGCCACACTTCCCACAGGCCCGCGAACGCGAACGGTTTGCCCGAGCGCAGGCGAATGTACAGCGGCGTCTTGCGTCCTGTCCCCTCCGCGCGTCGCCATTCGTAGAAGCCGTCGGCCAGGACCAGGCAGCGCCGGCGACGGTAGGCGGCCCGAAAGGCTGGCTTCTGGGCCAAGGATTCCGCGCGCGCGTTGATCATCTGCGCGCCGATCTGGGGATCTTTGGCCCAGGAAGGGATCAACCCCCAGCGGAAGAACTCCAGCTTCCGATCGGCGCGATTGGCGACAACGGCCACCTCCTGAGTCGGCGCGATGTTATAGCGCGAGGGCAACGTCTCCGGCAACGCGACTCCAGGCAGAAGCTCCTGCAGGTCCTCCAGATCGCTGGCCAGGCTGAATCGTCCACACATCTTTGCTCTCCTTTGCTCACCCATGCCGCTGTTCTCACTATAGCACAAATGTTCCAAAGCCGCAAAGTGAGCGTCGCCAGAGCGCACGACACTTGACAGCGCCAGTTCTTTGAGGTATATTGTTACCCCACCCCCTGGGGGGTGGGGTAGCGAATCGCAGGAAGGTGTGAGCGTCGCCCACGCAGGAGGCCAGGGATGGCTGCCGATGTGACAACCGTCGAGATCGTCAATCGCCTCAAGAGCATCGAGGGACATGTGCGCGGCATCGAGCGCATGGTGGAGAATGGCGAGTACTGCATCGATGTGGTGAACCAGATCCTGGCCGTGCAGCGCGCCCTGCAGAAGGTGAATAGCCTGGTGCTCAACCAACACCTGCACACATGCGTCACCACGGCCATTCGCGGCGATGACCCCAACGAGCGTGAGCGCGTCATCGACGAGATCATGCAAGTCTTCGACGCGATCGGCAAACTGTGATGCGCTCCCCCATGACTTGATCACAAACCATGCGATTGGAGAGGAAGCGATGGCAAGCAAAACGTTCAAGGTCCCCAACATCAGTTGCGGACACTGCGTCATGACGATCCAGCGTGAAGTAGGCGAGCTGGCCGGCGTCAAAGCTGTGCGCGCCGACGAACAGAGCAAGATGGTCGCGGTTGAGTGGGAGGCGCCAGCTACCTGGGACCAGATTCGAGCGCTGCTGCAAGAGATCAACTATCCTCCCGAGAGTTGAGGGCATGATGAGCAACAAGACAGAGATCGTCGTCTACACCCAGCCTGGCTGACTGTTCTGCTCCCGGGTGAAAGAGTTTCTTTCCCAACAGGCTGTGGCTTTCGTGGAGCGCGACGTCTCCCAGGACGAGAGCGCCCTGGCGGATCTGGAGCGCCTCGGTGTGATGACGACCCCTGTCACCGTGAAGGGGGAGGCCATCGTGGTCGGGTTTGACAGGGCCGGGCTGACGAGGTTGATCGAAGGGTAACGCGCCAGGCGAAAACCCCGTCCTGGCAGCGGAGTAGTATGAAGGCCGGGGCGAGGCAGAGGAGTGACCATGGCGGAGAAACAGGTGACTCTGCCCGTCAAGGGCATGCATTGCGCAAACTGCTCGACGACGATCGAGCGTAATCTGAAGAAGCTTCCGGGCGTGACCTCGGCGAACGTCAACTACGCCACGGAACAAGCCACGGTCATCTTCGACCCTGGCCTCCTTGGCGAGGACGCCATCGTCAATAAGATCAAGGACGTCGGCTACGATGTGGCGACCGCCAGGGTCGAGTTGCCCATCGTCGGGATGACCTGCGCCAACTGCGCGCTGACCATCGAGCGGACGCTGAGCAAGAAGACGCCGGGCGTCGTCTCGGCTGTGGTCAACTTTGCGACGGAGAAGGCCACGGTGGAGTATATCCCCGGCGTGGCGACGCGCGCCGACTTGGTGGCCGCGATCGCTCGCGCCGGCTACGGCGTGGCGGACGCGACCGACGCCAGCGCGCCCCTGGAGGATGTCGAGCAGGCCGCGCGCGCCGCCGAGATCGCTCAGCAGACGCGCAAGTTCTGGATCGGCGTCGCCTTCGCCCTGCCTCTGTTCCTTTTCAGCATGGCTCGCGACGTGGGCCTCCTCGGGCATTGGGCGCACGCCGCCTGGGCCAACTGGTTGATGTGGGCGCTGGCCACGCCCGTGCAGTTCTACGTCGGCTGGGACTATTACGTCGGCGGCTTCAAGGCCCTTCGCAACGGCGCGGCCAACATGGACGTGCTGATCGCGATGGGCTCCTCGGCGGCGTACTTTTACAGCCTGCCCGTCACCGTCGCGCTGACCCTGGGGACCACCGCCCTGGGCGAGCATGTCTACTTCGAGACGGCGGCGGTGATCATCACGCTCATCAAGTTGGGCAAGCTGCTGGAGGCCCGCGCCAAAGGACAGACCAGCGCCGCGATCAAGAAGCTGATGGGGCTGCGCGCGAGGACCGCCCGGGTCGTGCGCGACGGCCAGGAGATCGACATCCCCGTGGAGCAGGTGCGGGTCGGCGACCTCGTGCTCGTCCGGCCGGGGGAGAAGATCCCCGTGGACGGCGTCGTCGTCGAGGGACGATCCGCTGTGGACGAGAGCATGCTGACCGGCGAGAGCATGCCGGCCGACAAGAAGCCTGGCGACGCGGTGATCGGCGCGACGATCAACAGGCAAGGGCTGCTCAAGATCGAGGCGCGCAAAGTAGGCGCGGACAGCGTCCTGGCGCAGATCATCCGCCTGGTCCAGGAAGCGCAGGGAAGCAAGGCGCCCATCCAGCGGTTGGCCGATCAGGTCTCTGCGATCTTCGTGCCCGTCGTCATCGGCATCGCCCTGGTCACTTTGTTGGTCTGGTGGTTCGGCGTGGGGGTGGGCTTCACGCCAGCCATGATCCGCATGGTGGCCGTGCTGGTCATCGCCTGTCCCTGCGCGCTGGGCCTGGCGACGCCGACCGCGATCATGGTGGGGACGGGCAAGGGCGCCGAGCACGGCATCCTGTTCAAGAACAGCGAGGCGCTCGAGCGCGCCCACGCGCTGAAGGTGATCGTCCTGGACAAGACGGGCACGATCACCAGAGGCGAGCCGGAGGTCATTGACGTCATCGCGCTGGATGGGGCCTCGGGCGCCGATGAAGTGCTACGGCTGGCGGCCTCGGCGGAGCGCGGCAGCGAGCACCCCTTGGGCGCGGCGATCGTGCGCGCCGCTCAGCAACGTGGGCTGGCGTTGACCACGCCAGCGCAGTTCGAGGCCATCCCGGGGCGCGGGGTCGTGGCCGTCGTCGAAGGCCGCGCCGTCATTCTGGGCAATCTCCAACTCATGCGCGAGCGACAGCTCCACCTGAACGGCCTGGAGAGGACCGCGGAGCGCTTGCAGGACGAGGCCAAGACCGTCATGTGGGTCGTGGTCGATGGTCAGGCGCGAGGGCTGATCACCGTGGCAGATACCATCAAGCCTGGATCGCGAGAGGCCGTGGCGCGGATGCACCGTCTTGGCCTGCAGGTGGTCATGATCACGGGCGACAATCGCGCCACAGCAGAGGCCATCGCGCGAGAGGTGGGCATCGATCGGGTGTTGGCGGAAGTGCTTCCCGGCGACAAGGCCGCCGAGGTGAAGCGGCTCCAGGACGAAGGGATTGGCCTCGTCGCCATGGTAGGGGATGGCATCAACGACGCCCCGGCGCTGGCTCAGGCCGACGTGGGCATCGCCATCGGCACAGGCGCCGACGTCGCTATGGAGACGGCGGATGTCACGCTGATGCGCGGCGACCTGCGCGCCGTACCGCAGGCCATCGCGCTGAGCAAGGCGACGATGCGCATCATCAAGGAGAACCTGTTCTGGGCCTTCTTCTACAACGTGTTGCTGATCCCCGTCGCCGCGGGCGCGCTCTACCCGTTCGCCAGCCTGCCGATGATGCTGCGCGCGTTGCATCCGGCGCTGGCCGCCTTCGCCATGGCTTTCAGCAGCGTCACCGTGGTGACGAACAGCCTGCGCCTGCGGAGAGTGCGCCTGTGATCCGGCCTCCCTTGCAAGATAGAGCTGATTTTGAGGTGAGAGAAGAAATGAGCAGCCGTAAGGTAGCGATACGAACGAGATTCTTTCTGGCTTGCGCGCTTCTGGCAATGGTAGCGACCGCGTGCGCTTCACAGCCCACATCGGATCCGGCATCGCCAGGCAAGAATGCCGATGGGTACGTAGACATCTCGGTCGATCAGTTGGCCACGATGCTTGAGCAAAAAGATTTCATCCTGGTCAATGTACATATCCCCTATGAAGGGGAGCTGCCGCAGACCGACCTCTTCATCCCCTTCGATCAGATTGGCAACCACCTGGATCAACTGCCGGACAAAAGCGCGCCGATCGTCCTCTACTGTCGCAGCGGCAGCATGAGCACGACAGCCGCCCGCCAGTTGGCCCAGCTTGGCTATACCAGCGTGTACGAATTAGATGGTGGATTCCGAGCGTGGGCAGCCTCTGGTCGCGAGGTGCTGATCAGGTAAGATCGCTTCTGGAGAAAGCAGCCAGCGAGGGGGAGGCGAGTCCATCAACCACCTTCATTGACGACTTCCCCTCGCTGACTCGCCCCCTCGCCGATTCGCTGACTCGCCCTCTCGCTGATTCGCCCTCTCGCTCATTTGCCCCTTTCACCCGAGCAGGTGCACGTATTCCTGAAGCTTGCGCTGGTTGATCTTGATGAAGTCGTCGCGGATGACCTGCTCCATCTCCTCGGGGGTGAGGCGCATGGCCAGGATCTCCAGCGCATCTTCTGGGGACTGTCCATAGGCCAGTTTTTTCTTGCCGTTCTTGAGGCTGAACAGATACATGTAGTGCGGGTTGCTGAAGCTGCTCATAGACGCCTGCCTGCAAGAAGCGCTTTTCCCCTCATGCTTTCGCCAACGCCTTCATGAAATCGATCTGCCGTTGTCGCGCCAGCTCGGGCAGCCCGCGGTTGACCTCGTCATCGTACTTCCCTGCCAGCAGATCGCGATAGAACTGATAGTCGATGCCTGCCACCTTTTCGTCGTCGGGGAAGCGGTGATAGTTCTCCTTGGTCATCAGGCTCTTGCCTTCGGCGATCAGTTGGTAGCCCAGGGCGGAGCCGGGGTAGGGAGCGTAGAACGAGATCGAGGGCATGATCCGCCGTGTGTACTTGACCATGCGCATCGTCTTGATGGCGTCCTCGCGCGTCTCGCCGGGAATGCCGAGCATGATGTTCGACCAGAAGACAGGCGCCTGGCGCCCCTCGCGCTCCAGGTCGTCGGCGATGCGATGCATGAGGTCGATCGTGAAGTAGTTGTCTTCCTCCGTGCACTCCTTGTTCAGGATCCTGAGGACGCGATCGCTGCCCGACTCGAAGCCGATGGAGATCGTCATCCAGTTCGTCTCGCGGATCAGGGCCTCGAAGAGGTGCGGCCACTGGCGCACCGTGTCGGCGCGGGCGGCGGCCCAGTAAGGCCAGATGCGGTTGGCCCTGCGCGGGTATTTCTCGATCCACTCCTCCAGCCAGCTCGGATTCTGGAAGAACATGGAATCGTGGATCACCACGGAGCCGACGCCGTACTTGCGATCGAGGTAGTTCAGCTCATCGATGACCATGTCTACCGGGCGCCGCCCCATGTTGGGGATGTAGGAGTTCTCGTTGCAGAAGACGCACTGCCAGGGGCAAACGCGGCTGGTCAGGATAGTCGCCACAGGCGGCGGCCCCCAGCCGCACTCCGGCTCCAGCGGCCAGTGGAACTTGCGCGCCAGGCGTCGGCTGGCGGGTTTGGGCCACAGGGTGCGGTCGATCATCGGCCACTCGGCCATCGAGCGCGCGCCTTCCCCCTGGATCAGGCGTGGGAAGTCGTGGGGATGGCGGACCAGATCGACGATCATCTTCTCCGCCGGCCCCTGCACGATCTTGTCGAAGTACGGCACGGACTCCATCTCGTCGATGGCCACCGTCGCGTGCATGCCGCCGACGAGGACCAGGCCCTGGGGATTGACTTCCTTGAAGAGCTGCGCCGAGCGATAAGCCATGGGGTACGTGTAACTGCGCACATTCATAAGCAACAGATCGTAGCCGACGAGCTGGCGCCGGACCTGATCCCACGACGTGCAGGCGCGCGTCGACGCCAGGTTGGTCATCACCCCATTCTGGTGTAGGATGGTGCGTAGCAATCCCAGCCCATGATCTTGCCACTGCTCGTGGGGGCCGGCGGGGTTCACCAGGTCCCCCAGATCCCCCAGGTCCAGCCACAGGCGTCGCGGGCCGGACGACTCGGCGGTTTTGGCCCGCCGCGGCCAGAGAAATTTGAACATCACATGCTCCCAGATGATCGATACGGTCCCGTTTCCTGTTGGTCGATTGAGGGCACGTTCGCCGGTGCGCGCCGACGCGCGCAGGCGCCGGACCAGGCGGTCGATTCGGAGATATTGTAGGCGACGCAGGGACAATTTGTCAAAAGATCGTCTTCGTTATTCCGACCCACAACGATGAGGTGAACGATGACTAATGAAGATGTCTTGCATGTGTCCGCCTGCCGCCAGCGGCTTGGTCTGGACGATCATGGCCGCGCCGTCTGGCGAATCGAGATCACGCCGCGCCAGCTTCCAGCCCGGCAGACGGCCCTCTTGCTTTGCGATGTGTGGGATCATCACTGGTGTCGCGGCGCCGAGGAGCGGCTGGCCGACCTGTTGCCGCGCATGAGCGAGGTCGTTCAGACGACGCGCGCGCGCGGCGTCCACATCATCCACGCGCCTTCGGAGACGATGGCGTTCTACGCCGGGACCCCCGCCCGCGAGCGCATCCTTGCCGTCCCTACGGTCGCGCCGCCTCCGGAGCGCGGGCACGCCGATCCGCTGCTGCCCATCGACGATAGCGATGGCGGCTGCGACAGCGGCGAGCCGCCCTGGCATCGGGCCTGGTCGCGCCAACACCCCGCCATCGTCATCGATGAAGAGCGCGATGTCGTTGCCGACGAGGGGCCTCTGATCTACAGCTACCTCCGCCATCATCGGATCGAACACCTGCTGCTGATGGGGGTCCATACGAACATGTGCGTGCTCAATCGCTCGTTCGCCATCAAACAGATGGTGCGCTGGGGCGTCGATGTGATGTTGGTGCGCGATCTGACCGATGCAATGTATCACCCGGCGCGTTCTCCCTATGTCAGCCATAAGGAAGGGACGCGATTGGTGGTGGAATTCATCGAGAAATTCTGGTGTCCGACGATCGTCAGCGCCGACCTGCTGTGATGGACCGCGGCGCGGGGGCTGGAGCGGGGCGCGTCTCGAGCATGTTTCGTTCCTACGCTCCTGCGTGGGAACGCAAGGCCTGAAGTGCGTTGCGTCTCGTTCTCGCGCTCCTGCATGGGAACGAAAGACCCAGCGCGGAACGAGAGATAAGGAGGCGCTCATGCGCGTACGATTGGTGGGACTCGCTCTACTCTTGTGTCTTGGATGGGCAGCGATCGACGCCGCGGGAGGGACGGCGCGCGCTGGCCCCCGCCGGGGCGTCAACATGCTCCCGGCGACTCCTCCTCTGTTGCTGAATCCCGGCCTGGAGTGCACGGAGGGCTACTACGATCCAGAAGGGGTTGTCGGCAATGTGCCCAACGGCTGGAGGGGGCTGATCCTCAACGGCTCTCCGCGCGTCAACAGCACACGCGTCCTTGTGAGCGGCAACAACCAGTGTGATCTCAATGCGCCGGGGCACGTCGAGCGGCTGGAAGGGATCGATAGCTGGATCTTTCGCGCCAAAGACCTGGAGACGCCTCCCGAGCCTGGCAAGCCCTTCGACGGCCTGCTCTACCAGCAGGTCGCGGTGACCACCGGCGTCGCCTACAGCGCCAGCGCCTGGCTGCTCAGCCTGTGCGGCGGCACAAGCGCCGATTGCCCCTCTGGCTACTACATCGCGAAGATGCTGGGGGTCGATCCCAGCGGCGGTGTTGATCCCCTGGCTTCCTCCGTGCAGTGGGTCGAGGATCGGCGCAGCCACGTCGAGGCGGGATGGGTCAATCTGCGGCTGGGCTTCACCGCGCAGGCGATCACGACGACCCTCTTCGTGCGCCTCACCAGTCCCTTCCAGTGGCACGGCAACCACGGGTTCATCGACGCGGTCAGCATCGTCCACGCGCCGACCGCCCGCTTCCTCAACATGCCGGATCAGGTCATCTCGCCCGCGATCCCCGTGCAGTGGGACGGCGACTTAGGACCCGACATCCCGCTGATTCCTAGCGGGACCTATCGACTGTACTTTGATGTGGAAGCGCGCGAGGGGCTTGCTGGCCCGTGGCAGCCGTGGCTGGAAGGACAGCCGGCTGGCGGCGCGCTCTTCTGGGCAGGGGAGGCGCCCGTCCCGCGCAAGTTCTATTTTCGCGTGCGGGCGCGCGCCGAGCAGCCGCCTGCGCCGCCGGAAGGCGCCTGGCCCAACCATCGTTATCCCGGGGAATGGGTCGAGTCAGGCCCGGTGATCGTTGCGCCGATCACCCTGTCCTATCGTGAGTTTCTGCCCACGCTTGTACGTTGAGACGAAAATTGACATAAGGTGATCCGCGTCACCTGCGAGAGTTGAAGGGAAGAACCTTAGACCTGTACTCTGTTCTCGTAAACCTGGTCAAGGCCACGCTGCCAAAGAGGATCAGAGGGTGCATGTGCTGTGTGAGGCGCAGAAGCTATAGCCTGTGCGGAGTCAGCGATCCCAGGGAGGACGAGATAAGCGGCGCATCCCGTCCCTTCGCCCTGGCTGTGAATGTACAGATTGCCGTCATGCGCCCGCGCGATGGCCTCGCTGAGCGCGAGGCCGATCCCCATGCCGCCGAAACGGCGCGTCGAACTGCCATCCACCTGATAGAAGCGCTCGCCGATATGTTTGAGTTTCTCCAGGGGGATGCCGACGCCGCGATCGACGACGGCGATCACCAGTTGGCCGTTGGAGCCCCAGGCGTGGATGTTGACCACTCCTCCCATCGGGCTGAATTTGATGGCGTTGTCGAGCAGGTTGATCAAGATCTGTCGCAGATGGTCTGCGTCGGCCAACAGGCGCGGCAGGCGATCGTCCAGATCGAGGCGGATTGCGACGCCGGCCTGCAAGGCGTGGCGCTGCCAGGCATGGTGAACCTCTTGAATCAGCTCTGCGGGCGCGATCTCGATCCGGCGCATGTGCTGCGGGTTGAGAGTTTGGAACATGAGCAGCCGATTGATCATGAACTGCAGGCGATCCCCCTGGCTGTCCAGAATGGTCAGGGCGCGCGCCAGCTCGTTGGTCAGCGGACCGAAGGCGCCGTCGCGCATCAGCTCAACGTAGCCGCGAATCAGGGTAAGGGGTGTGCGCAGTTCGTGGGACACATTGTGGATCATCTGATCCTTCGCTTGCAGGGCCGCCCAAAGCTGCGCGTTCAGCTCGCTCAGGGCGTGTTCGTTTTCCTCCAATTTCTGGCGCGACTGTCGCAGCGACGTCAGCATCTCGGCGGCGCGTTCGGCCAGTTCGGTCAGCTCGTCGTTGCCCGGCAGACGCACGTCCGTCGTCAAATCCCCCGTCTGAGCGATCCGTTGCACCTGGCGGGTCAGGTGGGCCAGCCGCGCCAGGGCTATCTTGTTGATATATGCCAGACTTAGAACGCTGAAAGTTGACGCGATGGCAGCGATGGACAGGAGCATGACGCGGATGGCCGTTTGCCTCTGGGCCGACACTCTGCGCGGCTCGTCCACGCGCAAGGCGAGCGCCGGCTGCCCGTAAAGATCGCGTACGAGGGCGTAGCCGACCAGGGTTTTGGCGTTCAGGGGGTGGACGGCGATCCCTGCCATGTCCGGCGAAGCGGCCAGATCGCCCATTTCCGTATAATTGTGCGCAGTGAGCGCCAGGCGCGTCAGGGTTGCCAGGCGTTGGACGCGGTCGGCGTTCAGGAAGCGCCCCATCACGAAGATCCCGCGCGCTGGCCCCTGGCCCGTGCTGGTCAGGATGGGCTGCGCGCTGATCAGGGCTGGTCCCTCGGGCAGCATGAGGATCCCCGCGATCCCCGCGCTGCTGATCGCCCGCGGCCACAGCGGCGAGCCGACCGTCAGGTGCTCGACGAGGCTCTGCGGCATCGGCTGGGCGGCCTCTTGTTCGAGCGAGAATCCCTGGCTGTAAACGATCGCGCCGCTTGTGTTGGCGAGGAGCACGAAGTTGACCTGAAGGTTCGTAAAGGTTGCGTCGACGAAATTGGAGGCGATGTAGGATGGATTGGCGTCGGCGACGAAAGCGTACGTATCGTCCCAGGCGGCCCAGTCCTCAACGATCGCATCAAGGGCGGCGATCTCATCGGTGAGGGCGGCTAAGGCTCGGCTGACATCCTGGCGCATCTCTTCTGCTTCGATCTTTACGAACTGCGCCTCCAGAATCGTGGTCGCAATCGAGTACAACACTGTGAACGCGCACAGGGCTGCCGCGGCCGTGAAGATCACCAGCTTGCGCCGGAGTTTCATGCGCCCTCCCTCTCGGTTTGCAGAGATGATCGCCAGCAACCTTTGTTCTACCAATCATAACAGCAAATCAGGGCGACGGAGGCGCTGATGGGAAAAGGGTACTAAAAGCCCATCCGAAACCCCTGGCGGGGTAGGCGAAGGCATTGCCTTCGCCTACCCCGCATCGGCAAGTTTTCGGATAGGTTCTAATTTATTTATGGATGACGACGAGGGTCCCTGGCGTCTCGGCCGTGCTGCGGACTCGTCGCTGGCCGGCAGGGAGGGCCGGCTCCGTCCAGTCGAACAGCCATTTGGCGTCTTCCGTGCGCATGTTGATGCAGCCATGGCTCATTGGACGGCCGAACTGATCATGCCAGTAGGTGCCATGGAAGGAATAGCCCTGATAGAAGAACTGAACCCAGGGGACATTCGGCAGGTAGTAGTAGTCGCCGTCTTCGCGGCTGCCCCCTTCCATGAGCTGGGCGGTGACCTTGCTCTGGATGCGGAAGACGCCGGTGACCGTCGGCGTGCGCGGCAGCCCCGATGAGATGATGAAGGTGCGCACAGCGGTCAGCCCTTCGTAGGCAGTTACGCGCTGCGCGCTGAGATCGACGTCGATCCACTTTTCGCCAGCTATCGCCGCGCGCGCGGGGACAGGAAGGCCCTCGGCCAGGAACAGGGATATGGCCGCGTCGGCGGCTGGCGGGATAGGACGCGCTTCCCCGCTGTTCTCCTGGTCTGTCGAGCTACTCGTAAGGCTGGGAGCGAGCACGACCTGCGGCAACGGCCGTGCGGCCGCTGGCGGGTTTTCGGCCAGGTGGTCGCGGCCAGACATCGCGCCAGGACTGGCGGCTAAGACGCCGACCCCGGCGATCAGCCACGCCAGGAGAGCGACGCCCACCGCGCGCGCAAAGGAGGCCATCTCAGATCGAGGGCAGGATCTTGGACTCGAGCCTTCAGGCGGTCTGGTTATGCGCAGGATGTGGCCGGCCAAAGCCTCGAATCCGGCCTGCAGACGTCGCGTCCGCATCGTTTATGAGGCAAGCGCGGCGACCACGCGCTCGAGGCGCTCCCGCGCCTCCTGCGCCATCTCGTTCAGCGCCGGATTGTCGGCCAGCTTGAGCATGGCCAGCGGATCGGCGATCGAGATGACGGCGCCGTCCTCGACAGCGTAGACGATCACATTGCAAGGCAATAGCAAGCCCATGTCGAGGTCGGCGCTGAGCGCCCTGTGCGCCAGCGGTGGATTGCAGGCGCCAAGGATCGTGTAGGGGCGGAAATCGACGCCGAGTTTCTGCTTGAGCGTCGCCTGAACGTCGATGCTGGTGAGGACGCCGAACCCCTGCTCTTTGAGCGCGGCCGTGACCTTTTCGATAGCCTGCTCATAGGGCACAGCGACCTTCACTTCCAGACCAAGCGAAGGGTTTGTCGCGGCCATCCGATTCTCCTTTCCTCCTTGGGGATGACCCTATTATATCATGCCCGGGAGTGGCTGTGGGCCTGATCATTGGGCCAGCCGCGCGATCGCCTGACGCGCGGCTGCCAGGCGGGGATTGGCGGCGAGGGCCGCCTCGTAGGAAGCGCGCGCTGCTGTGGTCTGTCCCATCGCCTCGTAAGCGATCCCCCGTTGCAGTAGCGCCTCCTCCAGCATGGGCGCTGCCGCCAGGATCTGGTCGGCCAGATCGAGCGCCTGCTGGTGCTGCCCGGCCTGGTTGTACGCCTCCAGGGGGCCGAACCGATACCACAGCAGGCGCGGCGGCGTGGGCAGCGTCAGGGCGCGCTGAAACGCCTCCGCCGCCTCGATCGGCTGACCCAAAGCGAGATAACTATCGCCGAGATTGAACCAGGCGTAGAGGTCGCCGATCGCTTCCACCTCGGCCTGGGCGGATGCCAGCGCCCGTTGCCGCATGGCCGCATCATCCCAGTCGGCGCCGATGAGCGCGGCCGCTTGCGCAGCCTGTTCGGGGCGATAGACGGGGATGTAGAGGCGATGAAAAGCGCGCCACAGGCGGTCGAACTCGACGACAGACAGGCGCAGGTTCGGCCCGCTGTAGGAATCAGCGACGAGCATGACGCCGGCGTCGCGATCGTAACCCGTGACCAGGCGGTAATGGCCGGTCAGCTCGTCGCCGGGGCGATCCAGCCACTGCTCGACGATCACAGGGATGCGGTGGGCGATCAGCCGTTGCAGCGTCTCCAGGTCGCCGTTGACGCGCACGCGCGCGCCGTAGCCGGCCTGTTCCAGGTAGGCGGCGATCTCTGAGGGGCTGACGTTCTTATCCTGGTCTCCCCCCTTCAAGATCGGCGCCAGGTCGTACTGGGTGACCCCTTCGCCGTAGAAGCTGAGGGCCATCGCTGCCGTGGCCGGCGCGCAGTTGTTCAGGCGCTGATACTCATGGCGCACGGGGCCGAGCCAGGCCGCAGGAGGAAAGTCGGCGACCGGCGCTGGCCCGACGGCTGGGCTTTGAGGCGCGGCGATCGCCGGAGGGGGCGTCGCCTTCGTCTCCGGCAGACGCAACTCCTGGCCGACGATGAGGAGATCCGGGTCATCGAGAGCGTTGATCTGGATCAGCGTTGCCAGAGAAACGCCCTGCGCGGCCGCGATCCCGCTCAACGTGTCGCCAGGCTGGACGATGTAGGTCCTGGGGGGCGTATCCGCCGCGGTCGGCGCAGGCGAGGGAGCCAGCGTCGCCGTGGATATGGGCGTCGACGGAGCGGCCGTGGCGCGAGAGGCGGCCTGGACGGCAGGTTGGACGACGGGGGTCGGCGTCGCCGCCAGCGTTGGGCGCGCAACGACTGTCGTGGAGGTGGGCGCGTCTGCGTTGTATGCAGGCGGCGACGGGGCCTGGCCGCAACCGATCAGGAAGAGGAGGATCGCGAGGACGATCGGCTGCCATCGTGGTCGGCCTCTCGTCCTCTCTCCCATCTTCCTGGCGCTCCTTCGCGCGATCATCCCCGGCTCAGATGCCGGCGCAGCCAGTCCAGCGTGCGCATCCAGGCGTCCTGCGCCGCCTCGAGGTTGTAGCTGGCCCCAGTGTCGTTGAAGAACGCGTGGCCAGCTCCCTCGTAGATATGGAACTCGTTCTCGATCCCCGCCTGCGTCAATGCCTCCTCCATCGCGCGCACCGCATCGACGGGAATCCCCTGATCGTTGGCGCCGTACAACCCCAACACGGGCGCTTTGACCTCGGCTGCCTCCTCGGGTTTGAGCGGCGAGCCATAGAAGGGCACCGCGGCGCCCAATTTCTCCTCGACGCGCGCCGTCATCAGCACCAGGCGGCCTCCCATGCAGAAGCCGACGATCCCCGCGCGCGGGCCGGCCACGTAGGGCTGTTCCAGCAGGAAGGCCACGGCCTGGCGGATCTCGGCGACGGCCGCTTCCATGTCCAGCTCCATCACCAGTTTACGGGCCTCGTTCGGCTCCGTCACGACGACGCCGTGATAGAGATCGGGCGCCAGGGCGACGAACCCCTCGCGGGCGAAGCGGCGGGTCACGTCTTTGATGTGTTCATTCAGGCCCCACCACTCCTGGATGACGACCACGGCCGGCGCTGGTTGATCGCTGGCTGGCCGCGCCAGGTAGCCGGTGAGGGGTTGGCCTTCTGCGCTGCCGTACTCGATGATCGCCCCCTCCTCATCGGCTGGCGCCGTTTCCGCAGTGGGGGAGGCCACGACGGGGGGCGGCGGCGGAGTGACCGGCACGCAGGCCGCGGCCAGCAGGTTCGCGGCGGCCAGGCTGCCCAGCGCGGTTGAGGCGCGCGCGACGAAGTCACGACGCGAGAGAAATCCACATTGAAACGAGCGTACCAGTTCCATCACATAAACGCGGTCCATCGGTTATCTCTCCTCAGTCGATTGGGGGAGTCGGCCAATATTGGGAAACAGGAGGGGGAGGGCCTTCTTGGGGATCGATGCGGCCTCGCGCTGGAAGCCGAACAGGCCGCATCGATCCTGGAAGGGAATTACCAGGCGTATGCTTCGGGGGCGGGGCCGCCCGGGCCAGGGAAGATCGCGTCGAGCCGCTGGAGGGTCTCGGCGCTCAGCTTGATCTCCAGCGCGCGCAGGCTGCCATCCAGTTGCTCGATGGTGCGCGGGCCGATGATGGGTGCGGTCACCGCCGGATTGTGCAGCAGCCACGCCAGCGCCACATCGGCCGGCTGTTCGCCCAACTCGCGGCAGAGGGCTTCATAGGCTTCGATGCGAGGGCGATGCTGTTCGAGCGCTTTCTGGACGTGCTCGGAGGCGCGACGTCCGGTTGCGGCCTTCTCGAGGACGCCGCCGAGCAGGCCGCCAGCCAGAGGGCTCCAGGGGATCAGGCCCAGTCCATAGGCCTGACAGGCTGGGATCACCTCCAGCTCGATCATGCGCGCGTTGAGGTTATAGAGGCTCTGCTCAGAAACCAATCCCATGAAATGACGCTCGGCCGCCGCCGCCTGGGCCTGGGCGATGTGCCAGCCAGCGAAGTTGCTGCTGCCGACGTAGATCACCTTGCCCTCGCGCACCAACTGCTCCATCGCCTGCCAGATCTCTTCCCAGGGAGTCTCGCGATCGATGTGATGCATCTGGTAGAGGTCGATGTAGTCGGTCTGCAGGCGACGCAAGCTATCCTCGCAGGCGCGCTTGATGTGCAACGCCGATAGCCTTGACTGGTTGGGCCAGTCGCCCATGACGCCGTACACTTTGGTCGCGAGCACGACCTTCTCGCGGCGGCCGCCCCCTTGGGCGAACCAACGGCCGATGATCTGCTCGGTAACCCCTTCGCCCTTGCGCCAGCCGTAGACGTTGGCGGTATCGAAGAAGTTGATGCCCAGCTCCAGGGCGCGGTCCATGATGGCGTAGCTGTCCGCCTCGCTCGTCTGCGGCCCGAAGTTCATCGTGCCCAGGCAGAGCGGGCTGACCTTGAGGCCGGTGCGGCCAAGATGTCGGTACTCCATGCGATCCTCCTCCTCTGTGGATATCTGCCATTGCCAAGAGACGGGACGCGATCTCGGGGCGCTGCATTGGAACACGAATCGGTACGGAGTCAGGGACTGATCCCGTACCAACCTGGATCCAGTTTCATCGCCATCTGGTCGCGCGACAGCTTTACAAATATACGAGAGGGGAGGCAGAAAAATGGTAAGAACCTATCCGAAGGGGCCTTTGTCCTATCCCAGAGGCAGCATCAGATGAAAGGTGCATCCCTGGTTCGGCCCAGGGCTTTCGACCCAGAGGCGTCCGCCCATACGCTCGGCGGCCCGCCTGGCGATTGCCAATCCCAGGCCGGTCCCCTCCGCCTCTTCCTTATGAAAGCGCGAGAACATCTCGAAAACATGGGCGATCTGTTCGGGAGTCAGCCCTAGGCCGCTGTCGGCTACCCACAGGTGGGCCATGCCGCTCTCGCTGCGGCCGCCGATCTGGATGCGTGGCCCGCTTTCGCCGCTGCCGCCGAATTTGAGGGCGTTGTCGATCAAGCGCGTGAGGATCTGGTCCACCCAGTCGGCGTTGCCGCGCACGGCTGGCAAGCCGGGTTGCACCTCGATCCGGGCGTCGCGCTCGATGATCGCGACCAGCAAGCGCGACAGGATCGTTTCGACGACGTCGTTCGTATCGACGGGGGTCTCGCTGAGGGCGAAGCGCCCGGCGCGGGTGAGCATCAGGAGGTTGTCGATCATCGTCGTCATACGATCGGCGCCGTTGAGGATGTTCTGCGCCATGGCGATCTCGTCGGCGTTCAAGCGGTCGCCGGCCAGCATGAGCAGCGCCTCCGCGTAGCCGCGCATCGTGGTGAGGGGCAGCTTGAGGTCGTGTGAGATCGAATAGACGAACGCGTCCATCTCGCGGTCGCGGGCGCGCAACTCCTCAACGATGCGCGCGTTGCGGATCGCTGCCGCCGCCTGGTCCGCGAATACCTCCAGGGCCTGAATCGTCTCCTCATTGGGCAGACGCCCGTCTTCGGGATCATCTACGGAGAGGACCCCGATCACCTCATCGTCTTCGTACAACGGCACCAGCAGCATGTCATCGCGATGCCAGTATCCTGGCCCGCGATCGGCCAGGTCAGGCGTGTAAGAATGTTCAGCCAGGGGGCTGCTTCTCCAATCGATCTGATCGTGAAGGATCAGGTACGACCGGCTGATCCGGTAGCGTTCCTGCATCACCGTTGTGAAGGCGTCCCAGGGGACCTGGATTCCGCTCAACTGCGCGACCGCGTCGGGTGGGCCGACGATGGCTGCCACGCGCAGAGAATCGTTCTCGCGCACGTTGAGGACGACCAATCGAAAGCCGAAGGCGGTGACGATGCCCTGCGTGATCCGCTCGAGCACGGTGGGAAGGCTCAGGTTGCGGTGCAGCGTCTCGCTGACCTTGGCCACCTCCGCCCATTGTCGCGCCTGGCGATTCATCGGTGTTGTCATGGAGGGTCCTTTTACGGGTGTTTGGTGTCCTACGCCTCTGAATGATATAATCGTCGTATTCTGGTCAATTCCATATCATACTTTTGGCGGATATACGTTCGAAAGCTGCTTCCCTACGCGCTCTGCCTGCTTGTGATGCAAGCCTTGCCGGGACAGAGAGCGCCGGAGGTCAGGGTCTTGCAACCGGTCGCCGAATCGGAACGGGCTTTTGCTCACCCCATCGACGAGAGCCTGGGGCAGATGGGACGCGAGCTGCTGGAGACGCTCGTCCTGACGCTGGTGATCTTTCTGTTGATCCGGTCGGTCGTCCAGAACTTCCGCATCGACGGCGTCAGCATGGAGCCGAATTTTCATGAGGGCCAGTACCTGATCATCAACAAACTGGCGTACAAGGTGGGCGCTCCCTCGCGCGGCGACGTCGTCGTCTTCCGTTATCCCCTTGACCCCGATCGCGATTTCATCAAGCGGGTGATTGGCCTCCCGGGCGATGTCGTCGCGGTGCGACAAGGGCGGGTCCTGATCAACGGTCGGGCGGTCGTTGAACCTTATCCCTTGCTCCCTGCCTCGTACAGCAGCGAGCCGGTGATGGTAGGACCTGGTCAGCTTTATGTGCTGGGAGATAATCGTAATAACTCCAGCGATTCGCATACCTGGGGGCTGCTGCCCATGGATTTCATCGTCGGCAAGGCCTGGCTCTCTTACTGGCCTCCCTCGCAGTGGTCGGTGGTGGCGCATCCTTCGCTGGCCCTGACCCCCTGAGCGCTGCTGATCCTGTTTGTCCCAAGCCCACCCTTCAAGGAGATGAGATGTTTGCCGATGCCAGCCTTCCGGATGATCAGACTCTGGCCGCGATCGTGGCGCGTGTGGCGCGTTCTCTCGGCCTGCCTGTGGCGTTGCCGCCTTCCCCTTCTGTTTTGATAGACGCAGCATCCCTCGATTCCGTCGCGCTCGCGGCGCTGATCGATCACACGTTGCTCAGGCCGGACGCGACGGCGGCCGAGATCGACGCCCTTTGTGAGGAGGCGCTGACGTATGGGTTCGCCGCCGTATGCGTCCAGCCGATGTGGCTGACTCGCTGCGTCGCCGCGCTGCGCGGCTCTCAGACGCGCGCCATCTCGGTGGTCGGGTTCCCCCTGGGCGTCACCCTGGCCGAGGTGAAGCGTGTGGAGGCGGAGCACCTCCTGGCACGCGGCGCTGCTGAGCTAGACATGGTGCTCAATATCGGCGCGCTCAAATCGGGGGATCTCGCTCTGGTCTACGCCGACATCAGCGCCGTGGCCGAGGTCGCGCGCGCGGGCGGCGCGGTGCTCAAAGTGATCCTGGAAACGGGGTATCTGACCTTTGAGGAGAAGGTGACGGCTTGCGTCCTGGCGCGCGCGGCGGGCGCCGATTTCGTGAAGACGTCCACCGGCTTTGGGCCAGGGGGCGCTACGGCAGCGGACATACGGCTGATGCGGCGCGTGGTCGGAGACGCGAGCGGCGTCAAAGCGGCGGGCGGCGTGCGCTCTCTGGGGCAGATGCTTGAGATGGTGCGCGCCGGCGCGAGCCGCGTCGGCGCGAGCGCGGGGGTGCGCATCGTCCAGGAGGCGCGACAACTGGCGGAGCAGACCCATGGCTAATCAAGAGATGCTCATCCTCGTCGGTCACGCCTGGCAGTGCCCGGACTGTCGTCGGCTTTTGCTGGAGGCGCCGGACAGGGTGCTGCGCGGCCGCCCCCTGTCCGCTGAGCAGCGCCAGGCGCTGACGGCGTTGCAGGCCGAGCATTTTGCCTCCCTTGCGGATCTGGCGGCGGCCCTCAACGTGTCGACGGGCGACCTGCTCGACGCCATGAACCACGCGCGCTCTCGTCTTCGCCATTTCTGAGGGGACCGTCGTCATGCGTCAACTTACAGACAGCTTGTGGTGGATCGATGACGTCGCGCCGGCGGCGGGCGTCTACGCGTGGCGCGCCTTGCGCGACGACGCGACCGAATCTGAGGGCGTGGTTCTCTTCGATAGCGGCCTGCCCTGGCACGCGCGGCCGATCTTGAACGCTCTGCGTCGGGCGGGAGTAGCGCCTGACCAGGTGCGCGCCATCATCCTCACCCATGCCGACATCGACCATGTGGGAGGGGCGCGCGCGCTGCGCCAGGCCACAGGCGCTTCGATCGTCTGTCATGCCGTCACCGCGGCGATCTTGCGCAACCAGCTCGCGCGCCTCTGGGGGATGGGATGGATCGGTCGCGTGGGTGGTTTCTTCACGGGGCTGTTGGCCGGTCCGCTCCTGCGCGCCTTGCCTTTGGAGGCCGATCATCTGCTCATCGACGGCGCGCCTGTGGTGGGCGGCTTCAAGGCCATTTACACCCCTGGCCATTGCGCTGGCCATACCGCTTTCTACCACCCTACTGCGCGCGTCCTCATCGTCGGCGACGCCTGCGCCAACGCCGGGGGGACCCTCTCTCTGGCGCCCGCGATCTTCACCGCCGATCGCGCGACCGCCGCGCAGAGCATCGCCAGGCTGGCTCGCCTCGACGTGGATGTCCTCTGTTGTGGCCACGGCGCGCCTATCGTCGCCGACGCGCGGGGCCGGCTTCAGGAGCTGGCCGCACGATTGGCTACCCCCGCGCGTCAATCGTAGAGACGTTGCAATGCAACGTCTCTACCCTACGTGTGGATCCATCCACGCGTGGCCGCCCTACCCCGATGCGCGTCGACAAATATATCAGGCCAATTCCCCGCCATGCGCCTGTCGACGCCAGGCGCGTATCCAAGACGCGAACAGCGCCGCCGCCAGGATCGCGCCGATGACGCTGAGCGAGACCCCGATCGGGATCTTATAGACCTCGGCTACGACCATCTTGATCCCCACGAACACCAGGATGGCGGAGAGCGCCAGCTTGAGATAGTGGAACTTATCCACCGCGCCAGCCAGGACGAAATAGAGCGACCGCAGGCCGAGGATGGCGAAGACATTGGACGTATAGACGATGAAGGGATCTTGCGTCACGGCGAAGATGGCCGGGATCGAGTCGACGGCGAAGACGACATCAGTGCTCTCGACGATGAGGAGCACCAACAGGAGAGGAGTGGCGAACAGGCGGCCAGCGCGGCGCACGAAAAAGCGGTCGCGCTCGTACTCGTCGGTCACGGGCATCACCCGACGTAGAAGCTTGACAAGGAAATTGTCCTCGGGACGCACTTCGACCTCTTTCTGAAGCGCCATACGCGCCCCCGTGAAGATCAGAAAGGCGCCGAAGACGTAGATGATCCAGTGCAGGCGTTCGAGCAGCGTCGCGCCAACCAGGATCAGTGTCCCGCGCAGGATCAGCGCGCCCAGGATGCCCCAAAACAGGACGCGGTGCTGGTAAATAGCGGGGACGGCGAAGAAGCTGAAGATGAGGACGAAGACGAAGATGTTGTCCACGCTCAGCGATTTTTCGATGAGGTAGCCGGTGAAGAACTCCAGCGCGGTCTGGCTGCCGCGCCAGAAGTAGATTCCGACGTTGAAGAGCAGCGCCAGTGTGATCCAGACGACGCTCCAGATCGTCGCCTCTTTGATGGAAACCGCATGCGCTTTGCGATGGAAGATCCCCAGGTCCAGGGCCAGCAACCCCAGCACCAAAAGGTTGAACCCTATCCAGACCCAGATCGATTCTCCGCCCATGATATGTCAGCCTCCTGCCAAGAGTGGCCGCGGGCAACAAAAAGCGAGACCCCACGGCACATGGTGTCATGGTGGTCTCGCCTGGCGTGATCTCTCACGTGCGCTCAGCCGGGAACGGGTAGCGGACGAATGCTCCGATTGTTCGTTCCGGCTTGACGACTGGGCGCCCCGCTACAACGGGCGGCTACTCCCCACTAGCGGGCCAGTTTAGCGCATCCTCTCAATTCTGTCAAACATTTGTCCGATTTGCCGGAAGTGATCGCTGGTAGACCTGGGTCCCTGCTCTGGACATCACCACAGCGCCCAGGCCGAAGCTGGCTCCCACGATGAACACGAGCGCTCCCAGGCAGGGGGTGCGCGCGGCCAGAGTAAGGAGCGCGACCCCGATTACCGCCGCCAGCAGCGGGTTGGGCGGCGCGACGTTGAGCGCGCGCAACAGCCGCTCGCCGACCAGCCAGCCGACGATGATCCAGCCGAACGTCAGGGCCAGCAGGAGCGCGAGCGCCAGGAGCAAGGCCACGGGCAGCAGGCAAAGGGTGATGGCCAGCAGCGCCGTGACCAGCGCGCCCAGCAGGAGGGTGATGAACCCCAACAGGAAGGCCACGGCCGGGTCGACGATGAGGGCGTCATGGACGCGTTGGCTGACATTGGGCGCGAAGGCGAGCACGATCATGGCCAGGGCGGCCATCAACGCCGCCAGCAAGAAGGCGCCCAGGAGCCTCAAGAACGCGCGCACGAGCAGATCTGCGCCATCGGCGCGCGCGGTCAGGCGCGGCAGCTCGGGCAGCGTCTGCGGCGTCCATTGCGGCGGCCGCGGGAGGAGCGGCCCCCCCTGGCCCACTGCCAGCCCTGTCACCACCTGGCCGGTGACGACGGCGCCGGGGGCGCGCGTGATCGTCCCTCCCAACACAGACACGTTGCCGTCGACGTAGGCGCTGGCGCGCAGGGTCACACTGCCGCCGACCAGGGCGATGTCCCCTTCGACGCGCCCGGCCACATCGAGGCTGCCGCCTGCGACGACGATGTCTCCCTCCACCGTAGTCTTTTCTTCGATCGTTGCCGACCCGCCGAAGACCGCCAGGTTGCCGTCCAGTCTGTGCCCTGACGGCAGCGTGAACGATTGGCCGAAGATCGTCTGATCCCCGCCGCCGCCCTGCGCCCATGCCGTGATCGGCAACAACCAGAACGCTGCCAGAAGAACCACAATGGGCTGCCAGCGTAGCCGTTTCATAACAGGATTCCTCCCCTTTACTAGTGTCCGTACGATATTTTCAAGCAGCGGCGCGGCCCAGTCGGCGACCTGTCCCCATGACGAGGCCGACCCACGCCGCGCTCAGGATCAAGACAAGGGCCAGACAGCCTGCCATCATTGGCTGCATGGAAGGCGCGAACAGGCTGTTCCAGAAGAGCCGTATGCCTTCAGCCAGCGCCGTGGCTGATGTGATAAGGGCGGCGATCAGGCTGACCAGTTTGCTCAGCAACTGTGGATGGTCAGCCAGCCACCAGCCGATCAGCCCAGCGCCGACGGCGGCGACGAGCATCCATGTGGCCAGCGACGCGATCAGGAAGAGAAGCCCGCCGAGCGCGCTGCGCCGTCGGAACTGACGAGCCAGCAAACGCGCTTCTACCCGCGCGCCGAATCCTGCGGCTGGCGTTGCGGCTGGCTGGCAGGCATTGGCTGCCAGCCGTCGGTCGATCTCCTGCCACAGCGCCCAGGTCGCGCGGCAAGCGGCGCAGGCGGCGAGGTGAGCGTGCAGCTCCGCTTCCTCCTCTGACGTCAACATCCCATCCAGCGCCAACGACATCGCCAACGTGTATTTCTCGTGCATTCGTCTTCCTCTCACCTTGTTGCATTCGCCTGCGCCACCAGCGCCTGGCCCCCTTCCGCCGACCTGGGCGCGCTCCCCTTGCAGGCGAGTTCGGGCGACTGTGTGCGCAGGCGAGCAGCCAACTGCTGGCGACCGCGATGCAGGCGCGTCTTCACGGCGGCTTCGGTGATCTTCAGCGTTTGGGCGATTTCCTGGTAAGACAGATCGTACCAATAGCGCAGGATGAGGGGAGTCCGATACATGGGGTCCAGGGAATCGAGCATGGCCTGCACCCGATCGCTCTCCTCGGCCGCGAGCAGCGCCTGTTCGGGCGCCTGGTCGTCGGCGAACGATTCCAACATCTGCTGCACCGGCTCCTCGTCGGCGGAGACCCAGGTGAAGCGGCGGCGGCGCAGGCGGTCCACACAATAATGCGATGCGATCGACAGCAGCCATGTCGAGAGTTTATATTCTGGTCGGTAGGTATGTAATTGGGTGTAGGCGCGCAAAAAGGTCTCCTGCGCAGCGTCCTCGGCCTCCGCTTCATTGCCGAGCATGCGATAGGCCAGGTTGTACACCGGGACTTGATAACTCTCAACGATACGATTGAAAGCCGCGCGATCCCCGGCCAGCGCTTGCTCGACCCAGGCCGATTCCTCTTTGTTCACCGCACCTGTCCTGCAAAGTGGTCCCCGTCACTGATGCATACGTACAGGGGAAGGCCAAAGTTTCAAATCCCCTCTTTGATTGACGTTCTCCGCTGAGGATGATACACTCCAACTGTAGCCCTGTGCTGGCGAGCCTGAAAAGACTACGGCGAGGAGTTCATCCATGGAGACATTAGGGACCCATACGATCACCCAGGTGGCGATCGTCGTCAAGGATGTGGCCAAGACGGCGCGCGCCTATGCGGACCTCTTCGGGCTGCCGATGCCCGAGATCATCGTCACTGACAGCGAGGAGAAGGCTCATACCCGTTACCGCGGCGCGCCGACCCCTGCCCGCGCCAAGCTGGCCTTCTTCGATATGGGCAGCCTGGCCCTGGAGCTGATCGAGCCGGATGGCCAGCCCAGCACATGGCAGGAGTTCCTGGACACCCACGGCGAGGGCATCCATCACATCGCCTTCGAGGTCAAGGGGATGGCCGACGCCGTGAGCTTTCTGGCCAGCAAGGGGATGCCCCTGGTTCAGGCGGGAGAATATACGGGGGGCCGCTACGCCTACATTGATAGCACGGCCCAATTGGGAGCGATCCTGGAGCTATTGGAGAACGACTAAGAACCTATCTGAAACAGTTCTGACTGGTCAGAAGACCGCGCCGGAACTTTTCGGATAGGTTCTAGTAGAGGAAGCACTTGACCAGGGCGCCGTCCACCAGGACATCCTGGGGGGTCTCGCGTTTGCACCTTTCCATCACGTGGGGGCATCGGCCGGCGAACTTGCAGCCGATCCGCAGGTACTCTTCGTGTTCGCTCTCCGCAAGCTGTATCTTGGTGGTCCACCGTCTCTTGGGGTCTGTCTCGGGGATGCATTCCCGCAGAAGCTCCACATAAGGATGCTTAGGCTCCATCAGCACCTTCTCCACATCGCCCATGGCGACGATGTTCCCTCTGAGCATGATGGCGATGCGGTCGCACACATAGTAGGCGGTGGCGAGGTCATGCGTGATGTAGAGGACGCTGATCCCTAGCGTCCCTACCAGCTCCCGGAACAGGTTCATGATGGACATGCGGATCGAGGCGTCCACCATGGATACGGGTTCGTCCGCGATCAACAGGGAAGGCTCGGTCAGGAGCGACCTGGCAATCGACACCCTCTGCAACTGGCCGCCGGAAAACTCGCTGGGATAGCGGCCGGCCAGTTCCTTGTAACTGAGGCCAACTGTGGCCAGGGCTTTGTCAATCCGTGCAATCGCTTCCGCCCGGTTATCGGCCAGGCGGAAGTTGTGCACGGCTTCAAAGAAGTAGTTCTCCACCTGCCGCAAGGGGTTGAAGGTCTCAAAGGGGTTCTGGAAGACCGCCTGCACGTCTGCGCTACGCCAGACCTCTTTCCCCGTGATGGGCTTCCCCTCTCTGGTCCTGTGGATGATTTGTCCAGAGGTGGGTTCCTCGAAGCCCAGGATCATCCGCGCGATCGTGGTCTTCCCGCAGCCGCTCTCCCCTGCCAGCCCGAAAATCTCCGCCGATTCCACGTGGAAGGAGACATGGTCCACGGCCGTGATCCTGAGCCTGGACAATACGCTGCCCATATGGAACACTTTGGTGACATCCTGAAGCTCAAGAATCCTGGTCATCTTCTCCCTTTTGTACCAGCCAGCATGCTACCCTGTGTTGATGGCCCACGCTCTGGAACTGGGGCGTCTCCTGACTGCAAATCTCCATTGCAAAGCGACACCGCGGATGGAAGGCGCAGCCGCTGGGCGGATCCGCGAGCGAAGGAGGGGCGCCAGGCGCGCTCTCACGCATCCCCTTGTCGCCGAACTTGGGCAGGGAATTGATCAGATATCGGGTGTAGGGATGGAACGGCTCCTCAAAAATGGTCTCCACCCTCGCTTCCTCGACGATCTTTCCCGCATACATGATGCCGATGCGGTCGGCGATATTGGCCAGAACTCCCATATCGTGCGTGATCATGACGAGGGTGTTCTCGAGCTTCTCCTGGACCTCCTTGAGGAGCTGCAAGACCCCACGCTGGACGACCACGTCCAGCGCAGTGACCGGCTCGTCTGCGATCAAAACGCGGGGAGAGAGAAAAGAAGCCAGCGCGATAACGACCCTCTGGCGCATCCCTCCTGAGAGCTGATGAGGGTACGCTTCCAGGACCTTCGGCGGCAGCCCTAGCTCCGCAAGGTGCCGCTGGGCGAGATCGAGCACCTCACGCTTCGCGTGGCTGGGGACATGGCTCTCGAGAAAGTCCACGAACGTCCCTTTGAGCTTGATGACGGGGTTGAGGTTGCTCATCGAACTCTGGGGGACGTATGAGATGAACTCCCAGCGCAACTGTCGTCTCTCTTCTGGACTCAAGGAGAAAATGTCCAGTTCCTCGCCGCTGACCCGATACCAGACCTTTCCGCCCATCAACCTCAGCGGCGGCTCAAGATTGCCGAAGAGGGTTTTCACCAGCGTGGTCTTACCGCACCCGCTTTCGCCGGCGATTCCGTACACCTCGTTCTCCTGGATCTCCAGGTCCACGCCGTTGACCGCCTGCACGACCTTCCGGGTCCCGAACATGTCCAGGATGTAGAAAGATCTCAGTTGCTCCGCCTTCAGCACCCACATAGATGGTGTAGCTTCTCTCATCTTGCCCCCACGCGTTGGATGCGAGCCCTGGGGTCGAGATATTCGCTGGTGCTCAAAGACACCAGATATAGCCCAACGAACAGGGCGATACTGACCCCGATGGGAGCCAGCAGCCACCACCAAAGGCCTAGCAGCATGGCCTGATAGCTGACAGCCCATCGGAGCATGGCTCCCAGGGTGGGGATCTCCAGGTTTGTCAAACCGATGAGCGCCAGCGTGATCTCCATCCCCACCACCCACGCCATGTTATTGATGAGCGTGGTAAAGACAAGCGGGACAACGAAGAGGAAATACTCGTTGAAAATCAGTCTACGCCTGGGCGTCCCGGAGAGGATGGCGGTATACGTGAACTCTCTTTCCCGTAAGCTCAGGATCTGGGACCGTATGAGTCGGGCGTCCCAGGCCCATCCCAGTGCCCCCAGCAATAGCGCCAGGGTTACGGTGTTCATGTGCTCGCGCACCAGCATGGCCAACATCACGATGATCAGGAAGAGGGGCATCACCAGGAATCCGTCGCTGATGAACATGAGCAGCCGATCGATCATGCCCCCGCTGTAGCCGGCCAGCAAGCCCACCACCACCGCGATGACCCTGGAAATGGTCGCGGCGAAGACTGCCAGGGCGAGGGAGTTGCGCACAGCGAACGTCATCTGCCAGAACACGTCCTGGCCCTTCGAGTCCGTTCCGAGGGGATGTTCCCATGAAGGTGGCAGGTCGCGCGGGACGACGCGCCACTCGACGGGATCATAGGGAGAAAAGAACGAAAGAAGGGCAAGCAGGAGGAGGAAGAGAGCCACCACAGCGCCAAGGCTGAATCGGCTGTCCCTGGACAGGTCTCTCAATGTCTTCATCTGGCCTGTTCTCCGGTTTTACCTGAACCTTATCCTGGGGTCGAACAGCGGATATAGAAGGTCAACCAGCAGGATGAGCGTGGTGATCGCTATGATGGAGATGGTCGTAATGCCCATGATCAGGTTGTAGTCGCTGTTGACAATGGCCCGATAGAGCAGGAACCCCAGGCCGGGATAGGAGAAGACGATCTCCGTGATCAAGGCCCCTCCGAAGATCTGGCCCAGAGAAAGAGTGAGGCCAGTGATCTGAGGTAAGATGGCGTTTCTCATCGCGTAACGACTGAAGATCGTCCGCTCCTTGACCGCGGCGATCTTGGCGTAGCGTATGTAGTCCTCCTCTTTGACGCCCTGGATGATGAGCCGCATCGTCTGGTGGTTGACCGCCACGCCCAAGAGGCTCAGAGACAGAGCTGGCAGGAAGGCATGGTTGAGGACGTCCTTGATGAAGCTCCAGGTGAAGGCGATCTTCGCCCCGATCGTGTATCCCCCCTCAAAGGGGAATATCGGAAACATGTAGGCAAGCAGGATCACGAGAGTCAGGCCCAGAACGTAATAGGGGATGGGGCGCAGAAACATCACCAGCCAGTCGAGGATCTTCAGCAGCCGATTCCCCTGGAAGTACCCTGAGAGTCCACCGGTGATGTTCCCAATGATCCAGGACAACACCGTGGTCGTAAAGAGCAAGCCGACCGTCCAGGGAAAGGAGCGGCCGATCAGGCTGATCACAGGGGTGGGGAATGAGAAATAGGAAGGCCCAAAATCTCCGACGAAAAGCCTTTTCCAGAAGGAAATGTACTGCTCTGGCAACGACCTCTCCAGGCCGTACATGTCTCGCAACGTATCAACCATCTGTCTGATCGCTTCCGGGTCTCGGAGAGTTCCCTGGGCCTGAAGGGTAGCGATCATGCTCTCGATCGGATCGCTGGGCAGCAACCTCGGGATGATGAAGACCACCGTGATCCCCAGCCAGGTCACAAGCACGTATTGCAGGAGCCGTGGAATGAGATACCGCCTTACGAACCTCACTGTCCCCTCTCGTTTCTATAGCACACGAGCAGGGGATTCTCCCCCTGCTCGTGGCCCTCTATTCTGAATGGTCCTGTCTTATCGCCCCGTAGGCTCCAGGAACGGCAGCATGTACTTGAAGTTGGGCCAGTGATGGTACGGCTGAGTGTAGATATTCTCAGCGCCCGGCCAGTTGGTCCAGTAGTATTCGTCCCAGGTGAGGGCGCCCACGTAGGTGTAGGTGGCGATGCCCGGCATCTCCTCGATGGCGATCTTCAACCCCTCCATGCCGAGTTCCACGATCCGCTCGGTGTTGTTCCAGTCGGTGGCTCGCAGGTCGGCGATGACCTGGTCCATGCGCGGATCCGACCAGCGGGAGAGATGGCCGTAGTGGGGCTTGCCCAGCTCCTTCTCCACGTAGGCGGAGTTCCAGTTATCGAACGTCCGGAAGAGGTCGACGTGGCCGCCCCAGGGCTCGTAGGCGGGCCAGGCCGTGCTGATGTCGAACTGCCCGTTCTGGTTGAGCGTGTTCCACATCTCATTCACGTTGGCCTCTGCGTCGATCCCAAACTTCCGCCACTCTTGCACGGCAGCGAAGGTGTTCTGATAGTGATGATGGCCGGGGTTGGGATCCGTGAGGACGGTGAACTTCCACGGCGTGCCGTCGGGGAGCAGCCACTTGCCATCCTTATCCCGGGTGAAGCCATTCTTCTCCAGCAGTTTGGCCGCGACGTCGGGGGCGTACTTCCACCAGCCATAGCCGAAAGTCGCTTTGATCTGCTCGGGGTCCTCTGGGACGACGTACCCACGGCTCTTCGCATATTCGGCCAGCCGGAAGGGGGCGTCTGGATCGTAAGGCTTGAAGGTCTCCCCGCCTCCCAGGTCAAGGGTGAACTCTTGCAGCCATGCCTCCATCGGTTTGTAGTACTCTTTCAGGTACAGGGGCACGGATGGGGTCAGGAGGGCGCTCATCATGAGCGCGCCGTCCATGGCGTTGGCGCTATACGAGATGATGTCGATCGCCAGGGCCAGGGCCCAACGCACCTCTGGGTTGTCAAAGGGAGGCTTCAGGGTGTTGAAGGTAAGCCCGGTGACGCACGGGTCGGTGTTGACCACCCACGGGAACTCGCGGCGATAGGCGCGGGCGTGGGGGTTCTGCGCCAATACGGCCCGCAGAGACTCCAGGGTCAACTGGGCTGTATCAAGCTCATGGCGCACCTGAGCGATCACCGCCGATGCCGGGTCCTGGTGGGTGACGAAGACAACGTACTTGGGCTTGGGCTTGCCATAGAGCATGCCGGTGGGAGTTCTGTCCCAGTCGTCGCGCAACTGCCAGGCGGTCCAGAACCCGGCGGGGTCATAGCTGTGGAGGACATAAGGGCCCAGGCTGAGCGGCGGATTGTAGGTGAAGTTCAGAATATCCTCCACCTTCTCGAACACATGCTTGGGCATGATGAAGAGGCATCCCCACCGATCGAGGAAGTAAGCGTGGAAGCGCGAGTTCGGCTCGGACAGTTCGACCACCACGGTGTACTTGTCTGGAGCAGAGACGCTCTTCACTGTCTGGAGCTGGACATTATAGTTCAGCCCCGGCGTGGCCTTCACCTTCTCGATGGTGAATACCACGTCGTCGGCGGTGAACTCCACCCCATCGCTCCAGTACACTCCCTCCCTGAGTTTGACCGTCATCTGAGTGAAGTCTGCGTTGTATTGAGGTGGAGCGGCCGCCAGGCTGTTGATAACTTCCCCGACGGCAGGCTCGATGGTCCACAGCGGCTCGTTCATCAGTTGCGCCATGCCGCGGTCGCGGTTCTTCCAGCCCACCCATTCGTTGAAGTTATCGGGAGTGCCGACGCGCCCCGTCAACTGCTGGGCGAACACGGTCTCGCTGCGGGGGAATCCCATGACGATCTTTTCCTCTGCTTTGGGCGCCACCGCGGGCGTCGTTGCCGCAGCCTCCTCTACCGCCGCGGGAGCGGCTGGCACACAGGCGCTCAGAACCAGGAACAAAACCATCAAGGGGCCGGATAGGACAAACAGTTTGCGAGACATTTTGCTCCCTCCTCAGGATCGCAAAAGCACTTCTTCGGCTTCCCTGCCGGCCATTTGTGTTGGTCTTACTGGCAGAGATCACCTCCTTTCTTTTCTGCCGAGACGCGCCTCGGCATCTTGGAAACACTTAAGCCGCGCTACGGTGTGGGAATAACAGAGAGGCAACTGCACAGACGCTGGAGCATAAACCACAACTACTTTTTTTATACCATAGGAACGAATCAAATGTCAAGAGAACTTACGCCTTGCGGGCGTAAGGGGTGGGAGCGTCGTATGCGCCTCCCGACCCCTTTGCACCCTACAGCTATTTGCGGATTAGAGGGAGGTATCCCTTCGATCCAGCGACGACGACTGCGACCTCGCTCGCGTTGTTATCGTAGTCTGGCTCGATATCGTTCGCATTGTCGCTGGCGATCACGGCGCGGTTCGTGAGGACGGCGCCGGCTTGGGCGCTGGCGACGCGCGCAGTGATCACCATTTCGTTCCAGGCGCCGCCATGCCAGTTGGCGCCATGCGACCAGGCCAGCGCCTGTCCCTCTTGCCGATCCGGATCGCGCGTGCAGTAGTAAACGCCGGGGTCGCAGAAACGCTGTCGCGCGCTGACGAACTCCATCCCGGCTGACAGCGTGTCCGTCACCCACACCATCCCTTCCGTGTTCCACCTCCACAAAGCTACGTTGGCAAAACGCAGCGTATAGGTAAGCAGCTCGCCTGGCCGCGGCGCGCCGCCGCTTAGCCCCTTTACGATCGCCAAGTCCGGCCCACTATAAGCGACGGCCTCATCCGTGTTGTCCTCCGGGTAGACATCGCCGGGGAGCGGCGCTGTCAGGGTATTGGTGAAGGCCAACCCCCGCACACCGACTGCGCTGCCCTCGACGTCGACCCAGAAATTGAGGCTTGCGGTCTCGCCTCCAGCGAGCCGTTCCAGCCAGAAGACCATACGATGGTTGGGCGCATCGTGGGTGGCGGTGATCGTCGGCCCATGGTTGCGTGACCAGCCAGGGTTGGTGGTCGAGATCGGATAGGCGTCTTCTGGCGTCGTGATCTCCACGACGTTGGTGAGCGGTGTTCCCGCTGCCACCCCTCCGTCGACCTGGACGAAAACCTCGAACTGATCGTGGGCATTGCCTGCGATCGTTCCCAAATCCCAGATGACCTGCGAACCGTCGATCGTGTGCGGGAAGCCGGCGGTGTCCGCGAGATAGGACATGCCAGCGGGCAGCGTGTCGGTGATCTGTACGTTGCTGGCCGTATCGTCCTGGTGGTTGTGGTAGAAGATGCGATAGACATAGTTGCCGCCCGCGGCCGGATTGGCCATGCCGTGCTTGTCTACGGCCAGGTCGGGGATAGGCTCACGGAAGACTTGAAGGACCTGATCGCGGTCCGGCTCGAAGTAGGCGACCGCGATCTGTTGTCCTGGGCGCAGATCCCAGCCGGCCGCGCCGAGGTCACAGTGGTAGGCGCCGCCGTTGGGGGCGACTGAGAAGTCGATCGATGGCGGCGCGCCCGGCTCCCAGACCGTGCAGGATCCCTGGAGAGGTTGCGCGAACCAGGTCGCGGTGATTGTCCCGCTGACGCGATCCTGGACGATGTCTAGATTGCCCGTGATCGTTCCCACGCGCGCTGCCCGCGTCTTGCCCGTGCTCAACGTCCCCATAAACCCAGTCGCCGGGCGCGAGATCAGGCTGGGTAGGTTGCCAGTCGCCCAGCGTGGTGGAGTAGCCGAACTGCCCTGGCGACCACCAGGGGATCTGGCCAGTCGTCCCGCGCGTCGTGGCCTTGACGGCGCCGCTGCCGTCGGTAACGGTGATCCAGATCGTATAGCCGGCCTCGTAGGTGGTCTCCACCCAGTCTTGGGTGGAGTTGACGACGAGCGTGAACCCGCGGCGAACGATGCCTACGGAGTCGCCGTCTGGCTCGTAGTAGGTCAGGAAGATGTCAATGTCGGCCTGCAGGTCGTAGGGGTTGAAATCCACCAGGTAATGCCCCGTGGCGTCGACTGTCCCGTAGACAGTGGGGCCATCTTCGGCCCACACCTCGCCGCGCGCCAAGGCGGGGAAGACGCCGCCGACGATCTGACCGCTGATGGTGTTGGCGGTGGCGTCTACAGCTCCTGTCATCGTTAGGATAGCCACGCTGGCTTCCGAACCGTCGCTCGACGACCCGACCACCGTGTCGCCAGGCGCAAGATCCACCTGTTGGCCGACGTTGTCTTGCAGACTGATGCCGTCGAAGTGGCCGTCGCCGCGCGCCGTGGTCTGAGTCGCGCCCTTGATCGTCCCCAGCGAGTCGGTCGCGGTGATCCAGACCGTGGCGTTGGGGGAGGTGCGGCCGTCCACCCAGTCGTGGTCCTGGTTGACGCGCAGCCGGAGGCCTGGGAGCGCGAGCGGCTCCAGGCCATCATCAGAGGGGATGCGCACGGCCGTGTGCGGATGCGACCAAAAAGGAGACGGCCGTTGCTGTTCCGGCGTCGCCGGAGCGTCCATCTCGTGAGCGGCGGCCGCGATTGGTTGGGGCGATTCGGCGCGATCGGCAGCGCTGACGCTGAGCGTCGCCAGAAAGGCGAGAAGGATGGCCAGGCTGGCGACCAACCCGACCGCGAGCGAGAGTCGTCCCAATTTGCGAGGCATTCGTCTACTGCCCATAGGGTCCTCCTCATGATATGTGCAGGGCGCAGCTGCGAGCTTGCGCTGGGCGGGAGCGCGTCCGGCAACGTTGCTCGATCGGCTCGACGATCGCCCGGCTTGACTTTTTGGGAATCTCTGGCATCTTGGGCGCATGAGTATGCGCTGCGGGAGGAAGGCGCCCGCGAGGACGTCTCGACCTGTCATGGATGAGTGGCCTGGAAATTGGGAGGGGGCGCTACTGCGTTTGCGGCGGAAAGAGAGGATGCTCAAGAGCAAAACAGGAACAGACGATCGCGGCCGCGCGCGTTTGTGCGTGCCCTCACAAACCTGGAGGGATTGTAACACGCACGGTGTAGGATCGCAAAGATCGCGCCCTGCGTTTCAGAGGGGCGTCGGGAATCTTGGGATCGGTGAGGGGTTTTCATGAAAGCGCTGATCAACGCTCGTCTCTATACTCCGCAAGCTCTGGCTGACGATGGCATTTTGCTGATCGACGGCGGCAAGATCGTCGCCGTTGGTCCGGCGAAGGCGGTCGCCATCCCCGCTGGCTGCGAGGTGATCGACGTCGGCGGGCGCGTCGTCACGCCGGGGCTGATCGACCTCCACATCCATGGCGTCCTGGGCTACAGTTGCCTGGGCGGCGAACTGGCGCAGGTGGCAGAGGCTCTGCCGCGCTTTGGCGTCACGGCGTTCTGCGCGACCACGATCTCTGCGCCGATCGGTCATCTCCTGGAGCAGCTCGAGGAGATGGCTGATGTCATCGAGCGCCCCCCACGCGGCGCCCGCGTCCTGGGCATCCATCTGGAGGGACCGCACCTCTCGCGCAAGCGTCCGGGGATGGCGCGCGTTGACCTGCAGCATCCTCTGGAATGGGAGGAGATGCAGCGCCTCCAGGAGGCGGCGCGCGGCCATGTGAACATGATCACGTTCGCGCCGGAAGATGGCCAGGCGGCGGAATTGATCCCTCGCCTGATCGAGAGCTGCGTCACGCCCGTGATCGGCCACTCCGACGCCACCTTCGATCAGGTGACAGCCTGGGTGCGCCAGGGGTTGAACCACGCCACGCACGCCTTCAACGCGATGCGCGGCTTCCACCATCGTGAGCCGGGCGTCCTCGGCGCGGTGCTGCTCTACGATGAGATCGTGGCGCAGTTGATCGCCGTCGGCCATCATGTGCATCCCGGAGCGATGGCGTTGCTGTGGAAGATCAAAGGGCCGGCGCGCACTGCCCTCATCAGCGACGCCATCCCTTACGCCGGTATGCCGCCCGGCGTGTATGAGTGGGAGGGCTATCGCCTGGTCCTCGATGGCCAGACGTCGCGCCTGGAGGACGGAACGCTGGCTGGCGCGACCACGCTGCTCAACCAGAACATCCGCACCCTGGTCGAGCAAGTGGGCGCGCGTTACGCCGATGCGGTGATGGCTGCCACGCAGACGCCCGCCGCGGCCATCGGCTACGGCGATCGGTTGGGGAAGCTGGCTCCGGGCTTCGCCGCCGACCTGGCCGTCATGGACGAAGATGGCGCCGTGTGGCAAACTTGGGTGGACGGCGAGATCGTATTTCAGACGACCGCGAGGTCATGAAGGGGAAGCGATGTTGCGTCACAATCACACGTTTGTACATGCCCTGTCGTTCGTGCTGGGCTTCACCCTGATCTTCACGTTGTTGGGCGCGTCGGTGGGATTGGTGGGCTACATCATCTATGGGTATTTGCCGTTGATCCAGAAGATCGGTGGGGTCATCCTGATCGTTTTCGGCCTCGTGACGCTGGGCGCGTTCGCCTGGCTCAGCGAGCAGATCGAGCGTCGGCCGTCGTGGCGGGAGAGCGCGGTCGGGCGAGCGGCGTTGGCGGCTTTGGAGTGGGGGATGGCCCTGACCTACACCGAGCGACGCGCGCAGGCGCCAGCGATCGGCCGGGGCTATGTGGCCTCGTTCCTGACCGGCATCTTCTTCTCGGCGGGCTGGGTGCCGTGCGTCGGCCCGATCCTGGCTGCCATCCTGCTGATGGCCTCGCAACTGCAGACGGTCGCTCAGGGCACGGCGCTGTTGTTCACGTATGCTCTGGGGCTGGGCATTCCCTTTTTGGCCACGGGCGCGGCGTTCAGCACGATGACGGGCGTATTGCGTCGGCTCAATCGCTATGTGGGCATCGTCTCCTGGGTGAGCGGCCTGTTCCTGATCTTCGTCGGTTGGCTGCTTTTCAGCGACCAACTGCGCTTGCTGGCGGTGGGCTTTCAGAGTTCGTTGGGGACGGGACTGGTCGCGTTCGAGTCGAGCCTGGCGGCGGGGGCGGGGGTGTCGTTGCCGATCGCCTTCCTGGCCGGGCTGCTTTCGTTCTTCTCCCCCTGTGTGTTGCCGATCATCCCCGGCTACCTCGGTTATCTGAGCGGGGCGGCGCTGGCGGGGGCGGCCGCGTCGTCGCCGGCCGGCCATTCCACGACAGTCGCGGCGCAGAGGTAGCGATGGGCGTCCCCGATTCGTCCTCCGCTCAGCCGGCTGCGCGCGCGACCGTGATCTGGGCGCGCGTGGCCGTCACCCTGATCGTCCTGCTGGCGTTGGCCATCGCCGCGCAGTGGTTGCGGCCGCGGCCCGCGGCGCCCGCGGCGAGCATGATCCTGGCCGAGGGGCTGGCGCTGGCGGACGGCGGCGCGCCGGTGGAGGGGCATCTGGCGCCCGATTTTGAGATGCAATATGCCGACGGACGTCGTCTGCGCCTGAGCGACCTGCGCGGCCAGCCGGTGCTCATCAACTTCTGGGCGTCCTGGTGTGGCCCCTGCCGCGTGGAGATGCCCGAACTGATCGAAGCATACACGGCGCATCGCGGGGAGAGGCTGGAGGTGATCGCCGTCAATGTCCAGGAGGAGAGCGCGGTCGCCCAGGCGTACGCGGCCGAGCTGGGGATGCCGTTCCTGGTTGTGGTCGACTCGACAGGCGACATCGCGCGGCGGTACCAGGTCCGCAACCTTCCCAGCAGCCTCTTCATCGATCGCGAGGGTGTGATCCGCGCGCGCTGGATGGGGATCTTGAGCCGCGAGCAGTTGCAGAAGCATCTGCGGGAGATCTTGTGAACACCGAGGTGAGTTCTCCCTCCGCGACGGTCGCCGGGCGCGCGGCGCGCCTCGAACGTTGGGTCGCGGCCATCGACCGGTTTGTCCTCTTCCTCGCGCGCCATTGGCTGGCGTTGGCCAATCTGGCGATGGCCCTCTTCGTCGGCCTGCCGATCGCCGCGCCGCTCCTGATGGCCGCCGGCGCGACCACGCCGGCGCGGCTGATCTATCTGGTCTATGTCCCGACCTGCCACCAGCTCCCCGAACGTTCATACTTTCTGGGGGGAGAGCGGTTGGTGTACACGCTGGAGGAGCTTGAAGCGCATGGCATGGCGGCCGGGTTGACGCCTTGGGAGCGTCGTTGGTTCCAGGGCGATCCTGAGATCGGTTACAAAGTCGCCTTTTGTGAGCGCGATGTCGCCATCTATGGGGCGATCCTGTTGGCTGGCCTGGGGTTCGCGTTGTTGCGCCGCTGGGGGCGGCCGCGCGCGTTGCACTGGCGCGTCTATCTGCTTTTCCTGATCCCCCTGGCTTTGGACGGCGTCACCCAGATGGTGGGCTTGCGCGAGAGCAACTGGTGGCTGCGGACGATCACGGGGGCGCTGTTCGGGGCGGCGTCGGTCTGGCTGGCGTATCCGTTGGTCGATCAGGCCATGGAGGATGTCGAGCGGCAGGTCCGCGCGCGCGCGTCGTCAACACCTTGACTTTGGGACGGGGGGCCTTCCAGGGAGAGCGGTTATCGAGATCAGGTGCGGCCCAGTTCCTGGGCGAAGGCTTGCTGAGGGCCGGACTGGCGGCTCTAACCGGCCGCTTGTTGCTGCGCACAGCCGGACCGCCTACAGGCTCGCGTCCAGAGCGCGCTTCCCGTTCGCGTTGTGATACGTGTTCCGGCCTGGGGACTGCGCCATGGCCGGCCGTACCGGATTGCGCTGCGTCGCGCTCCACAATTCAGAGGATTGTGATACGATCGCGCTCTCCGGCACGCCCAAACGGCTTTGACGGGCGCTGGCGGCAGGCCTATAGCCCGCCACCGAACTGAAATGCACTCACAGGCTCCGCAGATTGGACAAAACGTATCGCCCTAAGTATAATCGTCGCTTGTGAATATTCTCCAGCCGCGGGCTGGCGAAACAGACTACGGGTCGTCTTATGAGGAGGGGAGTCGGTGGCCAATCATAAGTCAGCGATCAAGCGCATTCGCAGCTCGGAGCGCAAGCGCATTCGGAATCGTGTCGTGCGTGGGCGGGCGCGCACGGCTGTGAAACGTGTACGGCAGGCTCTGGCGAGCGGCGACGTCGCTGGAGCGCAGCAGTCCATCTTGGTTGCGATCAAGTCCCTTGACAAAGCGGTCAGCAAAGGGGTGTTGCATCGCAACAACGCCGCGCGCCGCAAATCGCGCCTGATGAAGGCCCTCAACCAAGCGATGCAGCCAGCGTCAGCGTGATCTGGCTTTCTTTCTGCCTGTAACGGCTGTCTCTAAACGATTCATCGGCTGGCCTGGTCTCCAGGCCGGTTTTTTGTGTTTGTCGGCGGAGTCTGTTTTGCCAGAGCGGTTGCGTTCAGGGGGCGGGTTGCGGATCAGGTGGAGGGGCCTCGCCGTCGACGGGAGAGAGATCGAATCGATATCCTTCGCCGCGCACGGTAATGATGTGAAGGGGGGCGCTGGGGTCGCGTTCCACCTTCTTACGTAGCCAGCGGATATGCACGTCCAGGGTGCGCGTGTCACCCAGGTAGGAGGTGTCCCAGATCGCCTGCATGAGCTGCTGGCGGCTCACGACCTGGCCAGCGTGCTCGATGAGGAAGACGAGGATCGCGCATTCCTTAGGGGTCAGGTGCTGTTCGCCTTGCTCGCCGTGCACGACGCGGGTTGCTGGATCGAGCCGAAGGGCGCCGATCTGAAGCACCCTGGGTGCGTGTTGTTCCAAGAGCTTTTCCACGCGGGCGATCAGCTTGCGCGCCGTGAATGGCTTGGGCAGGCACATATCGCATTCGACATCGTCGGGCATACCGTGCTCGTCGGCCAGGAGCAGGAAGGCGCTGTGTGGAGCGATGCGGTGTAGGGAACGGCTGAGGCGCTGAACTGAGCGGGAGGCAGCGCCGTCGATGATGATCAGGTCGGGCAGCCGCTTACGCGCCTGTTCGACGGCCATACGCTGGCTGGTGGCCAAGCTGACGCGCAGGCCACGCGCCTCCAAGCGAGGCCAAATTGGGTCGAGGATCGAATCGCTTTTGCCGACGAACAGGATACACCGACCCATGACCAGCTCCGCCCATTGGTGCGCTGCCGATGTATCCAAGTATACCGCTTCTCAGCCGTACTGGCAATGATCGCTTAGGGATAGGGCGGGCGTCAACTTTGAGCCTATCCGAATAACCCGGGTGCACGAAAAGCGATCAAGGCACAAGCAATTCGTGGATTCGTGAGCGCAATTCGTGGACGGTCATCCCCTCTCTTCCTGTTTTCGCTATCGCGCGCTTCCGAGCCTGGCCCCCGCTGCTGGTCGCGCCACCGAGGGTGAAGAGCTGCTACTCCTCGCCCAGGTAAGCCTTGCGCACGCCTGGGTCCTCGCGCAGTTCCCTGGCTGGCCCGGCCCGCACGATGCGCCCCGTCTCGAGCACGTAGCCGCGATGGGCCAGCCGCAGCGCGGCGCGCGCGTTCTGCTCGACGAGGAGCACGGTCACCCCCGCGGCGTTGATCTCCTGCAGCGTCTGGAAGATGGCCTTGACCAACAGCGGCGCCAATCCCAACGACGGCTCGTCGAGGAGCAAGAGGCGCGGCCGCGCCATCAGCGCGCGCCCGATCGCCAGCATCTGCTGTTCCCCCCCCGATAAGGTCCCGGCCAGTTGCCGCTGACGTTCCTCCAGCCGGGGGAAGAGCGTGTACACCCGCCGACGATTGGCCGCGATCGTCCTGTGGTCGTGACCTAATGTGTAAGCGCCCATGGCCAGGTTCTCATGGACGGTCAACGTGGCGAACACCTGGCGCCCTTCGGGCACATGGCAGACGCCGCGCGCCACGATCTGATGCGCTGGCAGCCGCGTGATCTCTTCGCCGGCGAACACGATGCGCCCCTGGCGCGGCGGAACCAGCCCGGAGATCGAGCGCAACGTCGTGCTCTTGCCCGCGCCATTGGCGCCGATCAACGTCGCGACCTCGCCCTCCTCGACCGTCAGCGAGATCCCTTTTAGCGCTTCGACCTGCCCATAATAGGTGTGGATTCCCTCGACTTCCAGGAGAGGCATCGCCTATAGCTCCTCGTCATCCCCGCCGAGATAGGCCTCGATGACGCGCGGATCGCGCTGGACCTGTTGAGGAGGCCCTTCGGCGATCTTGCTGCCGTTCTCGAGGACGACGATGCGATCGGAGATTCCCATGACCACCTTCATGTCATGCTCGATCAGGAAGATCGTCACGCCGCCGTCGCGAATGCGGCCGATAAGGGCGCGCACGGACAGCGACTCCTGCTCGTTCAGGCCGCTCGTCGGCTCGTCGAGCATCAATAAGCGAGGGCGCGTGGCCAACGCGCGCGCGATCTCGACGCGCCGTTGGTCACCGTAGGAAAGGTTCCTGGCCAGCTCCCCGGCCAGATGGGCGATCCCCATCAACTCGAGTTGTTCCTCAGCGATCGCGCGGATCCGGCGTTCCTCGGCCTGCTGCGCGCGCGTGCGCAGGATGGCGCCGATCACTCCCGCACGCGTCCGGCAATGCTGGCCGGCCATCACGTTCTCGAGCACAGTGAGCGTAGGGAACAAACGGATGGTCTGAAAGGTGCGCGCGACGCCGCGCGCGACGATCGCATGCGAGGGCAGCCGGACCAGGCTTTGCCCGGCGAAGTGGATCTCCCCTTCGTCGGGCGGATAAAAGCCGGTGATCAGGTTGAAGACGGTGGTCTTGCCAGCGCCGTTGGGGCCGATCATTCCCACGATCTCGCCGGCGTCGATCGCGAAGCTCACCCGGTTGACGGCGGTCAGTCCCCCGAAGTTCTTGGTGAGCCGGCTGACTTCCAGGAGGGCCATCCCCTTCCTCTCTCTGAATTTACCTGCCGATGGCTGTCCGCTGATCGTCGCCGGCGCTTCGCTTAAGGCCGTCCTCTCGGGCCAGCGCCTGTCGCGAGCGCTGGCTGGGCCACAGCCCTTGCGGCCGCACGATCATCATCAGCACCATGGCAACCCCCAACGCGCCGTCGCGCCAGTCTTTGATCCAGCGGATGAACTCCGGCAAGACGACCATGCCAGCCGTGCCCAACAGGACGCCAGGCGTCGAGCCGGAGCCGCCGAGGACGACGATGCAGAACATGATGACCGATTCAAGGAAGGTGAAGTTCTCGGGCGCGATCACGGTGTAGCGGCCAGCGTAGAGCGCCCCCGCCACGCCCGCCCAGGCCGACCCGATGACGACCGCCGTCAGCTTGGCCTGCGTTGCGTCGATGCCCATCGCCTCGGCGGCGACCTGATCCTCGCGCACGTAGAGCCAGGCGCGGCCGAGGCGTGAGTTCTCCAGTCGTCGGATGGCAAAGATCGAGAAGGCGACGAAGGCCAGCACCAGGTAGTAGTAGCGGAGCGGCGTGCTGAACGTGAAGCCGAAGAGGGACGGTCGGTCGATGCCGAACAGGCCGTTGGGGCCGCCCGTGATCGGTCCACTGACCAGCCAGGCGGCCCGATCCCTCAGCGCTGGCCAGAGCGCGCCCAGCCAGCCGAAGGCGAAGTCGTTGTTGAGGGCGATGCGCACGATCTCGCCGAAGGCGATTGTGACCAGGCAGAAGTAGTCGCCGCGCAGGTGCAGGATCGGCCGGCTGAGCAGCCAGGCGACGAAGCCAGCGACCAGGGCGGCCACGGGGATCAACAGGAGGAGCGGCAGGTCGAGATGAAGGTTGAGGATCGCCGCTGTGTAGGCGCCCAGCGCGTAGAAGGCGGCGTGTCCCAGTTGAAACAGCCCGGCGTAGCCGACGATGATGTTGAGGCTGAGGCCGAGCAGGATGTAGATGCCGGCCAGCACCGCCACGGACCGATGGTAGTCGCTGAGGGGCAGGGGCAACAGGAGGCTGACTAGGCCGGCCAGGGCGTACCACCAGGCGGCGTCGAGCGTGCGCAAGGTCTTGGCCAGCCCTCGCATGGGCGCCCTCTACAGCTTCTCAGCCGTCGCCTCGCCGAGGAGGCCCGTTGGCCGGACGATCAGGATCGCGATGAGGACCAGGTAGGCGATCACGTCTTTCCACTGGGGCGAGATGTAGCCCGCGCCGAGGGTCTCGACGATGCCGAGCAGGAACCCGCCGACCATGGCGCCGGGGATGTTGCCGATGCCGCCCAGGATCGCGGCGATGAAGGCTTTGAGGCCGAAGACCCAGCCCAGGGTGAAGTCGAACGAGCCATAGTAGAGGCCGACCATCATGCCGGCGGCGGCGCCCAGGGCCGGGCCGATAATGAAGACGATGGTGACGATGCGGCTGACGTCGATACCCATCAGCCGCGCCGTATCGTGGCTGAGGGAGACCGCGCGCATGGCTGTGCCCACGCGCGTGTACTGGACGAACGCGTAGAGGGCGGCCATCAGGAGCAGGGAGAGGGCGAGCACGGTGATCTGCACCAGGCTAAGGCGCACGTCGCCGACCACGTTGAGGGAGAGGGTGGGCAGGAGGCCAGGAGGGTAGACCTTGTAGCTCGCGCCCCAGATGTTGCGCGCGGCGCTCTCCAGGATGAAGGAGGCTCCCAGGGCGGAGATGACGGCCGAGAGGCGAGAGGCGCCGTAGAGGGGCCGGTAGGCCACACGCTCGATGGTCACCCCGATGAGGGCGATCACGAGCAATGTGGCCACGAACGCTGCGAGCAGGGCCAGGAGCTGCGACCCTGTCAGGAAGCCCAGGCCCAACGTCAACGCCGTCCAGCCGACGTAGGCGCCCCACATGAAGAGGTTGCCGTGGGCGAAGTTGATCAGCCGCAGGATGCCGTACACCATCGTGTAGCCCATGGCGACCAGGGCGTAAAACCCGCCGATCGTGAGGCCGTTGATCAACTGTTGGACCAGGACTTCCATGGAGGATTCCTATTTGCTCTCTGCCTTGGGCACGAACTTGCCCTGCTCGTCGATCACATAGGCCTTGTGGATGGTGCCCAGGCGATCGCCGCGCTCATCAAACCCTTCGATGCGCCCGGTGATGCCGTCCATGCCCTTGAAGTCGTTGTGCAGGTAGTTGGCGAGGACGGCGGGATCGGTCGATTGCGTGGCCTCGACCGCGTGCTTGATGATGAGGTAAGCGTCGGCGGCCATCACCCACCAGACGCTGGTCGGTTCGGCGCCATAAGCGGCCTCGAAGTCTTTGATGAACTGCCTGGCCATCTCGTAGGGGAGATCGCCGGGCAGCGGTTCAGTGGTGATGATCGTGCCCACGGCGTTCTCCAGGCCAGCGATCTCGATCAGCTCCGGGTTGTTGGAAGCGTTGCCCATGAGCCACTGGATCTCGAGGCCGATGTCTTTGGATTGGCGCAACAGCAGGCCGCCCTGGGCGTGGTAGCCGGTGAAGTAGATCGCGTCGAGGCCAGCGTCCTTGATCTTGGTCAGGACTGGCGAGAAGTCCTTGTCCTTGGGGTTGATTGCGTCGAAGAAGGCGACTGTGGCGCCGCGCTCCTCGAGGTACTTCTTCGTCCAGTCGGCCAGGCCCTTGGCGTAGGTCGAGTTATCGTGGAGGATGCCGATCTTCTGCGCTTTCAGCTCGTCGACCATGTACTGGGCGGCGAAGAGGCCCTGGCGATCGTCGAGGAAGCAGGCACGGAAGAAGCGTTGATAGCCCTTCTCGCTGAGGCGGGTGGCGGTCGATGAGGGGGTGATGTGCAGGATGCCAGCCTCGTCGTAGATGGCCTGGGCGGCCTCGGTGGCGGTGGAGTTATAGGAGCCGATGACGGCCATCACCTTCTGGGATTTGAGGCGGTCGGCCACGAGGGCGGCTTCTTTGGGATCTCCCTTGTCGTCCTCGACGATCAACTGGACGGGGCGGCCGAGGAGCCCGCCTGCGTCGTTGGTCTGCTGGATGAGCAGGCTGACCGCCTGTTCCATGCCCTTGCCTTCATAGGCGTAATCGCCGGTGAGGGGGGCTTCCAGGCCGATGAGGATCGGCGCAGCGGCGGGCGCTGGCGCGGCGGGGGCGGCTGGCGCGACGGGCACGGTGGTGCACGCGGCGGTCGCCAGCAGGATGACGAGCAGAATCGACCACAGGGAACGTTTGTCCATAGGGGGTTCCTCCTTGCGGGGCGCGGGGCTGCGCTGTGGGCGCGCAGCCGGCGGATCACAAACGGCGTGTGCGAAGTCTACCAGAGGCGCGAGGTGAAGTCAAACGCCGTTGGGAGGGGAAGGGAGTAAATCTCTTCAGTTATCAGTGAGCGGTCGTTTTGTATCGGGGTTAAGGACGCCGTCGGTGCATAAGCATTAATATCAAATATATAATAAAAACGATAAAGATAGCACTGTCTGTAAATTGCAAGGTTACTGTAAGGTGCCTGGTCACACAGGTTGTCTGCCTTGGAATATATTACCCATGAGAAAGGATCTTCCTCGGGCTTTCGAATTTGCTGGGCCTAGCCCATCGCACTGGGAGCATGCTTATGAGATCCTCCTCTGAGTCAGCAGGCCATCAGGATGCGCAATCGCACATAATGGCTGAGGCTACGGCATGATCGACAAAGGGCTTCGCCTGATTGGCCGACGAGATGGGACAAACGGCGCTCACGATGGCGTGCTCCCCCAGTCTCTAACGGTTTGCCTGGTGACCGAAGGGACCTATCCCTATTTCGTCGGCGGGGTGAGCACGTGGTGCGACATGCTCGTGCGCGGGTTGCCGGAGGTGCGCTTTGTCTTGATGAGCCTCGTGCCCGATCCTGGCGTTACCCCTGTGTTCGAATTACCTGCGAACGTGGCGGAGCTGATCCCGGTCCCTCTCTGGGGCATCGGGGACACGTTGGAGATGCGGCGCGATCTGAGCCTCCGTGCAGTGGTCCGCAGTAAGCGGCGATTCTCTCAACGCGCCATTCATCTCGAGTTCATGCCTCTCTTCCAGCAGTTCTTGCGCATCCTCTGGTCTCCAGAAGCTCGTCCTGATCTTCTGGGCCTGGTTCTGGCGGAGATGGCCGACTACTTTGCCCACAGAGACTATGATGGCACGATGCGGTCTCGTCCTGTGTGGGATTGTTTCGTGAAGGAAGGCAGAGAGGGCTATCAAAGCTTCTTGCGCCGACTGGGAGGGGAAGCGGCAGCGACGTTATACGATCTGACGGAGACGATGCGGTTGCTCTATCGGTGGCTGGCCGTCCTCACGATCCCGATCCCTGAAGTCGACGTGATCCACACCGCCGCCGCTGGCCTTTGTAGCCTCATCGGCATCGTCGCTCGCCAGAGGCGCGGGGTGCCGTTCCTCCTGACCGAGCATGGCGTGTACTTGCGCGAGCGGCTGCTCGCCCTGACCCGTCCGGAGGGCAGCTTTTTCAGCCGGCTCTTCCAGGCCCAGTTCGCTCAGCGCGTCACCGAGGCCAGCTATTACTTTGCAGACCAGATCGCGCCTGGCAGCAACTATAACCATCGCTGGGAGCTGCGTAATGGCGCGAACCCGCGACGCATTCGCACCATCTACAACGGGCCTGATCCTGGCGAGTTCACACCTGCCGCGAATCATAGGCCGGTGGGCGCGGCGCCTACGATCGTCTGGTTAGGACGCATCGATCCGCTCAAGGATCTCGAGACCCTGATCCGTGCGGCAGCGATCGTCCATCGCGAAGCGCCGGAAGCGCGTTTTGTCCTGTATGGCAAGGCTCCGAAGGGCAACGAGCGCTATTATGAGAGTTGTCTGGCGCTCCGCGACGAGCTTGGACTACAGCAAACGGTCATCTTCGCGGGGTTCGCGGCCAGCGCAGAGGCGGCCTACAACGAAGGGGATTTCGTGATCCTCTCCAGCATCTCGGAAGGGTTTCCATACAGTGTGGTCGAGGCCATGATGTGCGGCCGGACGGTTGTCGGCACCGCTGTAGGAGGCGTGCCCGAAGCGTTGGTGGGTTGTGGGCTTGTGGTGGAGCCGCGTAATCCGGAGGAGATGGCCGCCGCCTGCTTGCGCTTGCTCAAGGATCCGGACCTGGCGTGCGAGTTGGGGCGCAAGGCCAGGGAGAAAGCGCTCGCCCGTTTCAGCGTTCAGCAGTGCAACGCTGCTTACCTGGCCACGTACCAGCGCCTGACGACCGTGCCTGACGAGATGCTGCCTCTGCCTGTCATGCACGGTGATGGCGTGAGGGAGCACGATGAGCACCCGCTCGCCTTCCGTTGAAGTATTGAGCGCTGCCGGCTCCTTCCTGGAGTCGATGCCAGCGTTGATCGAAGATGCGGCGAAGCGCTGCCCTCAGCCGGTAAGCGCCTTGCAGGTTGCTGCGCTCCTCGAATCGTCTGGCATCACCGATGCTGCTGCTCGACAAAAGTACGGCTATGACGATGTCTTCGAACTGGCGGAAGCTGTCACGCAGAGGATTCTCGAGAGCACACATCTACGCGCGCAGCCGCTCGCATCATCGTTGGGGGCGAATGGAAGCTCCCACACTCGCCGGCAGCCGCAAGGGACGCTGGGACCCGATTCCCTCATGGATTACGCGCGTGGCCCGCTCTCCCTTCTCCCTATGATTCTGGTCTCCCTGATCATTGCAGCCTACCAGGAAATGGGGCAGTGGGAAGCCTATCAGGTTGTGACGTTGGGAGCGTCGATGTTGGGGAGCCTGCTGGTCACGAGCGGATTCATCCAGGCGGCCAGCCGGAAGGGGGCCGGTTATCTCAGCCAGGGATACGTGCGCGCCGCGACCGCTGTGGTCGTCAGGATCGTTGCGGCGGGCGCCCTGGTCGTTCTGGTGACCGCGGCGGCGGCGGGCGCCCTGGTGCATGTCGCGCTGGGATGGCTTCCCGGCGATGTGGCCCTGATGGTGGTGGCTTATGTTGCGCTCTCCATCCTGTGGCTGACGGCTGCGGTCCTCTTTCTGGTCGAGGCGTCTCACTGGTTCGGCGGCAGCCTGGCTGTTGGCGTGGGCCTGAGCTGGGCGGCCCTCCAGGTGAGCGCGATGTACAGGCTTCCACGCGACTGGGCCCTTTTGTTGGCGACGATCATGGGGATGTGCGGGACGGTAGGGGCCGCCTGGTGGGTGATCCGGCGGGAGCTGGCGCGCCGCATGGCGACCGCAGCCGATTCTGCTCGTAAGGTCGTCTTGCCGCCGAGGCCGCACCTGTTGATCAGTGTGCTGCCGTATTTCGCCTACGGCGTATGCTACGTAGCGCTTATCCTGGCCGGACATATCGCTGGCTGGATGGGGCTGTTCACGTCCAGGGGCGATCCCATGCAGGTGATTGCGGCGGTGGAGATTGGGCTGACGATCGCCTTGGGCGGCCATATCCTGGCGGGAGGGGTGGCAGAGAACACGGTCCGGCGGTTTTGGGCGCGCGTGCGGGCGGATCAGGAGCAGACGCCGCTCTACAGGCCCGTCCATTTTAATCAGACCCTGGAGCGTTTTTACGTCCGAGAGCGGAATCGTTTCCTGGTCGCCGTCCTCTTATGTAGCGTGCTGATCCTCGCTGTGGTTGTGCTGGCGCTGCGCGTCGGCGAGAGGATGGCGGTGACCGGGTTGCCCTGGTCGGAAGCCACGACCCTCCTATTCCTGGGTGGGTTGATCGGATACGGATTGCTGGCATGGGGATCATTCAATTGCACGTTCATGATCTCACTATCTCGACCGGGCGATGCCATTCAGTCTCTTGTCGTCGGCATGCTTCTTACTCTTCTGCAAGGGATCGGCTTGAGCCTTGTCGTCTCTTTTCAATATAGCGCGATCGGCATCGTTGTTGGCAGCCTCGGGTTCGCGATCGTCGCTTCCAGCAAGCTGCAGGACTTGTTGTCGCGCGCAGACTACTACTACTACGCCTCGTTCTGAGAGCGAGGATCGATAGCGGAGAGAGGAGGTCGTATGACCTGGGAAGGGAAGCGCGTTTTAGTGACTGGCGCTGGAGGATTTATCGGGAGTCATCTTGTCGAAACTTTGGCACGCGAAGGAGCACAGGTGACAGCTTTCGTGCGCTACAACTCGCGCAATGATCCTGGTCTCCTGCGGTTTGTGGATCCGGCTGTCCTGGGAGGCGTCAATCTCTGTTTCGGCGATCTCCGTGATTTTCAGGCGGTCCGGAGCGCTATGGAGGGGATTCATACGGTATTCCATTTGGGGGCGCTGATCGGGATCCCTTACTCCTATGTGTATCCAGGCGATGTGGCCCAGACCAATGTGCTGGGAACCCTGAACGTGTTGATGGCCGCGCGCGAGGCGCATGTGGAGCGGATCGTCCATACTTCGACCAGCGAGGTATATGGGACGGCGTGTTATGTGCCCATGGACGAAGCGCATCCTCTGCAGGCGCAGTCGCCTTATGCTGCCAGCAAGATCGGCGCGGACAAACTGGCCGAGAGTTTCTACCGTTCCTATGCTTTGCCGGTGGTGACCGTTCGGCCCTTCAACACCTACGGCCCGCGTCAGTCAGCGCGCGCGGTCATCCCGACGATGATCGTGCAGATGCTTACGAAGACGACCGTCCGGCTGGGATCTGTCCATCCCCGGCGCGATTTCAACTTTGTGAGCGATACCGTCG
>FWPU01000898.1_pt1 | contig 93701 bp, 63 predicted proteins | sample 2228361 | NCBI WGS metagenome assembly FWPU01 (sample SAMEA103939777, study PRJEB20133) | metagenome
CCGGTAGACGAGCCCCGCGACGTCGGCGACGTCGCGGCGCCCGGGTCTGGCGAGCAGGCGCGGCACGAGCGCTTCGAGGGTCCGCTCGCCTTCGCCCACGACGACGAAATCCGCGCCGTGGTCGAGGTACGCCTCGGCGTGGGCGGGCGGGTCCGGCCCGCCCACCAGGACGGCGGCCCCCGCCGCGCGGCAGTCGCGGATCAAGGCGAGCGCCGTCCGCTTCGTCATGAGGTTGCAGTAGAACCCGGCGAGGGTCGGCCGCTCGCGCGTCAGCGTGGCGCGCCACTCCGCCCGCGTCCGGAACGTGCCGTCGAACACCGAGACCGAGAACCCGCGTTGCTTCAGATGCGACGAGAGATAGAGGAGGCCGAGCGGAGCGTACGGCTTCATGACCGCTCGCTCCTGGGCGTCTTCGGCGAGAAAGTACGGGTGCACGAGCAGCAGATCCATTCGCCGTGCCTCTTCTTGTTTCCGCTGGCTTCTGTCTCCTGATCCCCCGTCCTCCCTATGCCAGCCGCTCTCGCGGCCGCAGCCACTCCACCAGTCGCTTCTCGATCGGGAACGCGTACCAATCACGCGCACACCGCCACCGGGCGACCGCGCGCAGCGGCCATCGCCAGCCCGAGGGGCTCGCGGCCTGGCGCGCGTAGAAGCTCAGGCGCTCGACCCGCCGCTGCTGGGCGTCGCTCAGCCAGGGGCTCCGGCCGCCCACGTAGTCGAACTCGGCCCATCCCTCCAGGTCGCGCGGGAACTCGTAGCCGGTTGCGTGCGCCAGCTCGCCGAGGTCGCTGCCGGGGTAGGGGCGGTAGGCGAACACCGGCGTCTCGAACGCCGGGTGCATCGCGCGCAGGCGCTTCACGAGGGCGAGCGTCGCCTCGAAGCCCTCGGTCGGCTCCCCTGGAAAGCCCACGATGAAGTTGAACACGGCGCCCACACCGTGCCGCGCGCATCGCTCGGCGGTGGCGAGGACCTGCTCGACCGTCTGGTCCTTCCTCATCCAGTCGAGCATGCGCTGCGAGCCGGATTCGACGCCGACCATCACGCGCCGCAGGCCCGACTGGACGGCCTTGGCGAAGACCGCCTCGTCCAGCCGGCACCCCTGATCGGCCCGCAGCGTGGCCGTCCAGGTGAAGCGGAGGTTGCGCGACAGGAAGCCCTCGCAGATGGCCTCGACGCGGCGTGCGCTCGTGAAGAAAGTTTCGTCCTGGAACGCGACGTCCGCGACGCCGTAGCGTGCCTCGAGCCAGGCCAGTTCCTCCACGACGCGCCGCGGCTCGAGGCCGGTCCACGCCCGGCCGTACACCGACGGGTCAGCGCAGAAGCCGCAGCGGAAGCGGCAGCCCTGCGAAGAGACGTAGTCGAGCTGTCGTCGCCGTTTGCTGGCGAAGTAGCGCTCGACGTCGATGAGCCCGTACTCGTGGCGCGGCAGCCGATTCAGGTCGATCAGGGGACGCGGCGCCGCCATCTCCCGGCGCCCGTCGGGCCGCCGCGACGCGGTGCCGGCGCAGTCCGCGAGGCCGGCCCCCGACGCCAGGCGCGCCACGAGCTCGTCGAAGGTCGCCTCCCCTTGGCCGATCACCACCGCGTCGATCGATCGTTCGTCGAGGCACTCGACGGGGAAGAGCGACGGGTGCCAGCCGCCCCAGACGACCGGCAGATCGGGGCGGGCAGCCTTGACCGCTCGACACACGGCGAGGGCGTCGCGGATCGGAGCGCCGGTGAGCACGGTGACCCCGAGGCAGCCGGCGTCTCGAGCCTCGGCCACGACGCGCCCGGCCGGGTCGCGCTCGAGACGGCCGTCGACGATCACGACCTGGTGGCGCCGGCGGTCGCACGCCGACGCGACGGCCAGGATCGCCAGCGGCATCGTGTGGAAGACGGCGCGCGGGTTGTAGAGGACGACCTTCATCGCCCGCCGCCCTCCCGCTCTTCGAGCCGAGTCAGGCGATGCAAGCGCGCCCGCGCGGCCGCGAGCGCGACCGAGCTCCGGACTGCGCGCAGGCCGGCGCGCAGATGACGGCGTCGGAAGCGCGTGGGGCGTCCGACGACCGGGCCGAGCTCGTCGAGCGCGCGGCGCAGGCGGAACTCGGCGTGCACCGCGCGGTGCAGGGCGCGGTAGAAGTCGGTCGAGTACGGGCCGCGGTAGAGCATGGCCAGATCCGCCGAGTCGTCCCAGTTCTGCTTGGACCCGAGCTCGGTGCGGACACGCTCGTAGAACCTGGTGCCCGGCAGCGGATAGGAGACCGAGACCCCGATGTCGTCCGGCCGGCAGCGCCTGACGAGCGCCAGCGTGGCGTCGAGGTCCTCCCGCGTCTCGCCGGGATAGCCGAACTGGAGGAACCATCCGACGGCGACGCCGGACGCCTGGAGCAAGCGCGTCGCACGCTCGATCGCTTCGACGCGCAGGTGCTTGTCCATCGCGTCCAGAATCCGCTGCGAGCCCGACTCGGCGCCGATCCACACCGTGTGCGCCCCGGCCGCAGCGAGCGCCGAGGCGACCTCGGCGTCGACCAGGTCGGCGCGGAGCAGGCACTTGAACGGGACCCGCACTCCGCGCTCGACGACCAGGCGCGCGAAGTGGGCGATCCAGCCCGGCTTGAGCCCGAAGATGTCGTCGACGAACGCCAGGTGGTCGGGGGCGTAGGTCGCCCGCAACCACGCCATCTCGTCCACGACGCTCTCGGGGCTGCGCGACGTGTAGCGCTGGCCCCACACGGGGCGGGCGCACCAGTTGCACGAGTACGGGCATCCCCGCGTCGTGACCAGGTTCATCGAGAAGTAGCCGTGGCGGGCGCGCCAGATCGCGCGGTACCGATCCACGTCGACCAGGTCCCACGCCGGACGCGGCAGCGCGTCGAGGTCGCGGATGAACGGTCGCGGTGCCGTGCGCCGCGCGCGGCCGTCGCTGTCTCGAACGACGAGGCCGGCGATCGTGTCGAGGGCGGCGCCCCGAGACCCCAGCCACGTCTCCGCGAGCTCGACCAGCGTTTGCTCGCCTTCGCCCGCCATTACCGCGAGCGCGCCGCGCGCGAGATAGAGACCGGGGTACTCGCTGGCGTCCGAGCCGGCGACCACCACGGGACAACCGCGCGCCCGAGCCCGGTCGATCATGGCGAACGCGGCCTCGCGCATCCGCCCGAGGCACATCTTGCTGAGGTAGTTGAAGCTGTCCTCGTAGATGACCGCGAGGCGGGGCCGCGTGCGATCGAGGGCGTCGGCCCATTCCTGTTCGGAAGCCGCCAGCATGGCGTCGAACAGCGCCACGCTGAAGCCGCGCACCCGCAGGCAGGCCGCCGCGTAGAGGGTCCCGAGAGGGGGATAGGGCTGTCGGGCCGCCCAGACCTTCGGGTCGAGACGCAGGTAATACGACTGGCCGAGCAGCACGTCGGTCACGCGCATCGGACGAACTCCAGGAGCGTGTGGTCCCCGAGGCGATTGAACGGCGGGTGCGGGGCGAGCCTGGCGTCGAGCCACGCGAGCGCCCGGCGGATCGGGACAGGTGTGGCCCGCCACGCGGACTCGAGATACGGCGGCGGCAGCACGCAGCCCAGCCCGCGGAGGCGCTCCAGCCGGAACCACGGGGCGAGGGCGCGCCGGAGGTCGGCCACGCGGTGATAGAAGGTAGGCACGAAGACGCCGTCGACGTTCACGGCGACCGGACCGCGCCCGACGCGGCGCAGGGCGCCGCGCAGGTCGCCGTGCAGGGTGAACCAGACCAGCTCGAGCAGGCAGGTGCGCGACATCAGGCTCAGGATCACCCGGCCGCCAGCATCGACGCGCGCCGCCGCGAGGTCGGCGAACGGCTCGAGCGAGCCGACGCAGTTGAGCGCGCCGAAGCCCGACGCGACGCCGTCGAAGCGCAGCCCGGGCGGCAGATGGTGCGCCGCCTCCTCCACGCCGCAGCAGATGAAGTGCACGCGGCCGACGGGGGCCGCGCGGTCGATCCGCGCCCGAGCGCGGGCGATCATGTCGGCCGACGGGTCGATGGCCACGACGTCGGCGCCGCGCGCGGCGAGAAAGGCCGTATCGAGGCCCGTGCCGCACCCGACTTCGAGGACCCGGGCGCCGGCCCCGAACGCCGCCGCGAGCCAGGCGTGCGTCGTGGCCCGCATGGCGCGGAACAGTGGGCCGGCGGCCAACCGGTCGTAGCGCGACGCCTGGCTGTCGAAGGCGCGTACGGCCGGCGACACGCGCCCGCCGCGAGACGCCGCGCGCGCCACCGGGTCGTCCGCCGCCAGCCGGCTGTGGCCCACCCCTCATCTCCAGCGAGCCCGCGGCTCGGCGCCGGCGGCGACTGGCCCGACTGGCAGCTCGTCGAACACGAGCCGGCCGCCCGCCGACGCCGCGACCGCCGGAACGGCGAGCGCGTCGGCGGCGACGGCGCGGTAGACCCCAAGCGTTTCCCGAGCGGCCCGTCGCCACGAGAACGCCCGGGCGCGCGCGAGCCCCAGCCGGGCCCGCTCGCGCCGCGCATCCGGGTCGCGTGCCAGACGCACGATGGCGTTGCCGATCGCCTCCGTGTCGGTGGCGTCGACCGCCTCGGCGGCGTCGCCGCCGATTTCGAGGAGCGACGAGTTGGCCCCCACGATGGTCGGCACGCCACAGGCCATCGCCTCCAGTACCGGCAGGCCGAAACCCTCGTGCAGCGACGGGAAGACGAAGAGCTCCGCCAGGTTGTAGAGCGCCGGCAGGTCGGCGAAGGGCACGTAGCCGAGGAAGCGGATCGCGTCGCCGAGCGCCAGGCGCTCGACCGTGCGGCGGACGTCCCGCGCGCGCCAGCCGTAGCGGCCGGTGCACACGAGCGCGTGCGGCAGGTCGCCCGCCCGCTTCCGGCGCGCGAAGGCCTCGAGCAGGCGCGGCAGGTTCTTGCGCGGCTCGACGGTCCCGACGTACAGCGCGAAGCGAGGCGGGAGCCGGTAGCGGCGCGCGACCGACGCCAGATACTCGGCGTCGGCGATCGGTCGAAACACCGGCGCCGCCGCCTCGTAGACGACCCGCACCCGCTCGGGCGGCACCCGGTAGTGCCGCAGGATGTCGCGCCGGGCGCTGTGCGAGACCGTGATGATCGCGTCGGCCCGGCGAGCCGCGAGGGCCACGAACGGACGGTGGAGCAGCACGCGCCGGATGGGATGGAACTGGGGGTAGAGCGTCAGGCTCATGTCGTGGATCGTCACGACGGTGGGAACCGCCGAGGCGAGCGGGACGACGGAGTTGGTGAAGTGGGCGACGTCGGCGCCCAGCTCGTCGAGGAGCCGTGGCGCCACCACCTGCATCCAAAGCAACCGCAGGGGAAAGGCGTAGCCCTCGGCCACGCGCACATCGCGCGGCAGCGCCCCGGCGGTCTCGATCGGCCCGTTCGACGCCACGACGACCTCGTCGTCTCTCGCCTCGGCCGCGAGGTGGGCGACGAGATGCTCGACGTAGTAGCCGACGCCGGTGCGGCCGGGTCGGAGCGTTGTCCCCTCAACGATGATCCGCACGGTCCCACCCCCCCGTGGGGTCGCCGCCCCGAACGGCCAGACCGACGGCGATCCAGATCGCGAGATAGGTCGGTGTGAACGTGAGGAAGCTGTCGACCAACCCGTGGACGACCGTCACGGCGAGCGCCGCGCCCACACCCAGTCGAATCACGAGGCCGTCGCCGTCCGCGGCGAGCGTGGCGGTCGCGAGGCGCCTGCCTACGCGCCAGAGGAACCACAGAAAGGCGAGGCCGCCCGGGAGACCCGCACCGGCGAACAGCTCGAGATACATGTTGTTGCTGTGAAGGCGCGGGTCCGCGCGCTCGACCCCGGCGTACGGACCGTACCGCAGGCGGAAGTTGTCCGGTCCGACGCCGGTCAGCGGATGGTCCGCGACGATCGCCAGCGCCGCGCGCCAGAGGGTGCGGCGGCCGACGACGACCTTCGCCGACGGGTACGCCGTGTCCGGCGGCGGGGAACTGGCGTCGGCGAGCGGGGCGCCGACGACCTCCACGTCCGTGAGCCCCGGCGGCGACCCCTCGGTGCTGAACCAGAGTCGGTGCTCCTGGACGATGTCCCACGCGAGACGGTAGCGGCCGGGGGTCGCCGGCGCGCGCACCCAGGCGGAGACCCCTGACCACGCCCCGGGCGGCACGCGCCCGGGAAGCGCGGTGCGCAGGCCGTCGAACTGCACGACCCGGTCGGTAGCGGCCGCGAGCCAGTGGTACGAGAGTCGGAACGGTTCCGTGCCCTCGGGCCGCCACGGGACGCGCCCCGCATTGCGCACCCGCACGTCGATCCGGCGCGTCTCGCCCGGCCGCATGCCGAGCCGAGGCGGGACGTCGTACTCCGCCCTGTACCAGCCGGCGGTGGTCTCGCTCGCGAGCCGCAGCCAGCCCGCGCGCGTGGTCCAGGTCGCTCCCACCGCGATCGCCGTCAAGACGCCCAGCGTGGCGACGAGCCGGACCGCCGGGTCGCGCGGGCCGCGCCTCCGGGCGAGGCCCGCGAGCACGAGGCCCACGGCAACGGCCAACGCGATCCCGCCCGCGCGGGTCAGCGTCAGGGCGATCGCCTCGGCCGCGAGGGCGAGCGCCGCGAGGATCAGCCCCGCCGACCACCACCGGCGGCGGTCGACGGCGACGACGAGGAGCGCCAGGCCCAGGGCGAAGACGATCTCCAGATACATCGACGCGATCGTGGGGTACAGCAGGGTGCCGCTCGCGCGCAGCTCGCCCCCGACGACGTGGACGCCGGGACGGAAGGCGGAGAGCCAGCGCAAGAGGCCGGGTCGCTGCAGCGCCTCGAGGATCGCGATCCCCGCCACAACGGCTCCGCTCGCGAGTCCCGCAGCGAGCACTGGCATCGCCCGGGCGGCCGTCGGGGCCGCGTTCAGCGTCACGAGCGCCACCAGGGCACCCGCCACGAAGCGGCCTGCGCCCTTGAAGGCGTTGGTGCGGTCGGCGGGCGCGAGCAGCGCAGCGACCACGAGTGCCACGATGAGCACGGCGAGCGGGCCAGTGGCCGGTGTTCGCCACACGGGGCGCCGGCGCAAGAGAACGAGCGCGAGGAGCCAGCTCCCGAGGGCCGCCGCGGTGACGCCCTCCACGTTGGTGAGCGTCTGACCGGGCAGCACGAGCGCTCTGTCGAGGCGTTCGTAGGGCGCGGCGCCGAGGACCACCGCGGGCGCGAGGCCGGCGACAGCGCTCGCCAATCGATCTCGCGTTGACGCGGTAGCGACGAGCGGCCACGACCCGGCCCGCGGCGTCTTGACTCGCGGCATGTCGCGACAGGGCAGACGGTGCGATCCAAGAACTTCGCCAGGCGCCGGGCCCCAGCTCGCGCCACCGTCTCGGTGGCGGAGGGGTCACGAACGGGTCGGAGGTCGGGCGGGGAAGTGCGATCCGCGAAGCGCGGGCTGAGGCACGCGCCCTGCATGGAGGACCGACGAACCCCGTAGAGCCGCGAGGGCTTCGCCGGCCGGCTCGACGCCGGCGTCCGGTGCGAGCGGGCGTCAGCGGGCCTACCCCTGCCGCCGGGCGCGCCGTGCGTGCGAGGCCGCCGGGAGGCTCCGCGGCTTACGGGGTTCGAAACTCATTCCGTTTCGCGTAAGGACGGCGGGTGGCGCGACTCTCGATCCTCATCGGCTACAAGGCGGCGTCGGAGGTGACCGCCAAGCTGTCGATGTTCGCGATCGTCGTGGCCGCGGCTCGACGGCTCGAGCCGGAGGCGTTCGGGTTGTTCGCGCTCGCGGCGACGTTCGGCTGGCTGCTCGGCGTAGTCTCCGACCTGGGGCTGCAGCTCCATGTCGCGCGCGAGGTGGCGAGAGAGCCGGGTTCAGCCGCGCAGATCGTCGTTCCGGCTGCGCGGCTCCGCGCGGCGCTGGCCGCTCTCGCGGCCCTCGCGGCCCTGCCCGTGGCGACCGCGCTGGCTGGGAGCGAGCGCTGGCCGTTCTGGACGCTCGTCGCCTCCTATCTCGTCTCGTCGCTCGTGGAGTTCTTCAACCACGTGTATCGGGGCCTGATGCGCAGCGACCTCGAGTCCTCGCTCAACCTGGTGCAGCGCGCCGCGACGCTCGGCTTCGCGGTCCTGATGCTGCCGTGGCGCCCGTCGCTCGCCTCGCTCGCGACGGCGTTCGCGGTGCCGGCCGTCGCGACGCTCGCCGGGAGTCTCGCCGTGGCCTGGCGTCTCGGCGTGCTCGACCCGGCGCCGGCCGAGACCCGCACGCACTTCGTGGGGCGCCGGCTGGCGGGTAAGGCGGCGCCGATCGGCGTAGGTCTCGTGCTCTCGGCCCTGTACTGGCGGATCGATCTGTTTCTCGTCGAGCGCTCGGTGGGGATCGAGGCGGCTGCTGGCTACAACGCTGCCTTCCGCCTGGTCGAGGCGCTCCGCCTGTTGCCGGCCGCGGTGCTGGCCGTGGTGTTTCCGCTGTTCTGCCGGACCCGCAGCCTACGGCCCGTCGCGGTGGTGGCCTCGGCGTTGCTCGGTGGGGGGCTGGTGGTGGCGGGCCTGGCGTGGATCGCGAGCCCGTGGCTCGTGCACCTTTTCTACGGTGACCGCTATCTCCAGGCCGTGCCGGTCTTGCGCGTGCTCGTCGTCGCCGTGCCGCTGTGCTTCTCGAACTACGCCTTGACCCACCAGGTGCTCGGGTGGGACGCGCAGGGGCGCTACGCCGTCGTGTGTGCGGCGGCGCTCGCGGCGAACGTGGCGGTCAATGCCGCGCTCCTGCCGGTCGTCGGGGTGGTCGGCGCGGCGTGGGCCACGGTCGTGACCGAGCTGGTCGTCACCGCCGGGTGTCTGACCAGCCTCGTACGCCTCGAGGCCCCCCGTCCGGGAGCCGCGCGCGTCCCGGCGCGGGTCGTGACCTGAGATGTCGCTCCGTGTCGTGAGACCAGCGCTCGCGCCACCGCCCGGTCGCCTCGAGGCGGCGATGCTCGAGACGGTCGCCTACGCCTCGCTCTTCGACTACCCCCTCACGCTCGGCCAGTTGCGCGCGTGCCTGATCGGCGCGGACGCTGACGAGGCGAGCCTGTTGGCCTGCTACGCGTCGAGCGCGTGGGTGCAGGCGGTCGTCGAGCACGCGGATGGCTTCTTCTTCCTGCGCGGCCGCCGCGGCCTCGTGGCGAAGCGGCGCGCCCGAGAGGCGCGGAGCCGCGCACTCCTCGCGCGTCACCGCAGCGTGCTGCGACTCGTCTGCGCGCTGCCGTTCGTCCGACTCGTCGCGCTGTCCGGCAGCGCTGCGCACGAGAACGTGGGACCCGAGGGGGACCTCGACCTGTTCGTTGTGACGCGCGGTCGGTGCGTCTGGGCAGTCACGCTGGCTCTGGTGGCCCTGACCCGGTGGCTCGGCTGCCGTGAGGTCGTGTGCGCCAACTATGTCGTGTCGGACCGCGAACTCGCGGTCGAGCAGCCCGACCTCTTCAGCGCCAACCAAATCCTGCACCTGCGCGTCCTGGCCGGTGAGGAGCTGTTCGGCGCGCTGATGGCGGCCAACCCGTTCGTGGCGGCCCACTATCCCGGGTGGCGGCACGTGCCGCGCACGCTTCCCGGGTACCGGCCGGGCCTCGCAGGACGCTGCGCCAAGCGCCTGGCGGAGCTCGCCCTGGCGTGCGGACCGGTTCAGGTCGCGGAGATGGTGGCGCGGGTCGTCTACCGTCGGCATCTCGCGGCGCGGGCGGCTGCCTGGGCCTCCCCCGAGCAGGTGCGCCTCGAGCGCGAGCACCTGAAGCTGCACACGGCGAGTCACCGGCGCACGATCCTCGAGCGCTTCGCCGCCGAAGTCACGCGCCTACGCGCCGACGCCGATGCCATCGTCGCCGCCGCCCGAGCCGCCGACCCGGACCTCACCGGGGGCGCGTCGGAGCCGGCGCGCCTCAGTCTCCGTCTCGTGTCCGGTCCGAGGGTCCCGTCGTGGGAGGCGCAGGCACGCTCGCGCACGACAACCGGGTCGTCGAGCGCGTCTTCCTGCCCCACGGGCGTGCTCCCCCAGCTGCCGAGGCGATCCCGAAGACGACGCCCCCTGGCGCGGACGTGAGCCGCCGGCGCTTGCCGTTTAGGTGAAGCTTGCCGTTCGGCTGAACCTGAGTTCCGCCGCCGCCTGGTCGAGTTCGTGCGGAGCCGACGATCGCCGGAGTCGCTCGCCCAGCAGTGTGAGCCGACCGCGCAGGCGATCCGCACCTGGGTCCGGCAGGCCGATCGGGACGAGGGCCGTCGCCCCGATGGCCTGACGACGGAGGAGCGGACCGAGCTGCAGCGCCTGCGACGCGAGAACGGCGCGCTCCGGGAAGAGCGGGAGGTCCTAAAAAAAGCCGCGGCCTGGTTCGCCCGGGAGACCGGGACGATCCCCGACGGGTCTTCGAATTCATGAAGGCGCACCGGACCGCCCATTCGATCGCCACCCTGGGCTGGGTGCTGGAGGTCTCCGCCAGCGGGTCCTCTGCGTGGCTGGCCCGCGCACGGAGTGCGCGGGCCGAGGGGGGCGCCCCGCGGATCCACGCCGAGCTGGTGGCCCCAGGGGACATCACCTCTATCCGGACCTGGAGCGGGTTTTTCTCTGTGGCGTGGTGTCCGATGCGTGGAGCCGGTTGAGAGGGGGAGTCCACCCTTCGGCGCGTGGCGATGGTCGTTCCTGGGCCCGCACGAAAAACGCTGCGGAGCTGCGGAACCGGTTTTCGGAACGAAGGGGCCGCTGCGGTGACGACGGCTCGTGAAGAAGGCGGCTGAAGACCGGCCGCTACGGCGTGAAGGCTGGCCGGTCCGGCTGAAGCCGGACCCCACCCGGGGTAGCATCAGTTAGTGCGAGCGGGTCTGGAACCCCGCCTGCTCGAGAGCCGCCCGCACGTCAGCGAAGAGCTCGCGCGCCCGCGCGGCGACGGGCGAGTCGGGCATCTGTCGCAGCCGGTGTTCCAGGGTGAACATCCGGAAGCGAATCCCTTCAAGGTGGAACGCCTCGATCGCGCGCTGAAGCCCTTCGCCGATGTCGACGAGCCCATCCGGGCCCGTCCCGCCCGGCAGAGTCCGGAGCTCGGCGATCAGGGCTCCCAGCTTCGCCTGGGCGCGCCGGCGACACTCGGCGCGCGACCCGGCCCCGCTCGACCGCTCTCCCATCGCGCCTGGAAACATTCTTCACGGGTTCCCGCCGGGGGTCAAATCTCGCGACCCGTCCGATCCCTCGACGACGGAAGTGTAAGGGCGACTCCGAATTCCGTCCCAACCTGAGACGCTGGTCGTAGCCCGCTACCCGTCGGTAAGTGCACGAATATCATGAGTTACGCGCCTTCTGGAGAGAACGAGCCGAGATAGCGCCTGCCGCGCCTGTGCCGTCTCTGAACAGCTCGTTCATCAGGGCTTTTGTCTGGCTGCCGTAACTTCTTCGGACAAAGGGAGTTGCGCTTACAGCTCAGGCGGCACGCTACTTGTTGATCCGCACCCGGTGATCGCCATGCGACTCCGCCCATCTGTTTGTGTCATCGCGGCCCTCTTGGGCGCGGTCGTGTTCCTCGCGGACGGCGATCTTTCGGCCGCCCGGAGGGAAGCGCCCAAGCCCCCCAAGCTCGATCGCTACCTGCAGCAGCTCCTCCAGCAACAGGCCGCCGGCGACGTGCCCGTCATCGTGACGCCTGTGCCGGGGGCGAGGGGACGCGCCAGAGATGGCCTGGCGCGCGCCGGCGGCCGCGTGCTCGCTGAGCACGAGGTCGTCGACGCGGTGACGGCCGACGTCCCCGTGTCAGGGCTCGCCCAGCTCGCTACCGACGAGGCGGTCGAGCACGTGTCGATCGACGCCGTGGTGCGCGGCTTCGGCGAGACCTACACGATGCCCCTCCTCTCGGAGAACATGCTGCTGCCGACGCTGGGGCTGCCCGATTCGGCCGCCACCGGCGCTGGCGTGGGCGTCGCCGTCATCGACTCGGGCCAGGTCGGCCATCCGGACGTGCCCGTCGCCGCCTTCTTCGACTTCACCGGCGGTCACGTGCAGGCGAAGCCGTACGACGATTTCGGCCACGGCACGCACGTGGGCGGCCTCATCTCCGACACGCAGCGCCGGGCCGACGCGCGGTACCGGAGCCTGGCCAAGCGGGCGCGCATCATCGCCCTCAAGGTCCTCGACGAGGCGGGAACGGCGCGGACGAGCACGGTCATTCGCGCGATCGAGTTCGCCGTGGCGAACCGGGCTCGGCTTGGCATCGACGTCATCAACCTGTCGCTCGGCCACCCCATCTACGAGCCGGCGGCCACCGACCCGCTCGTGCGCGCGGTCGAGCACGCGGTCGACGCCGGGATCGTCGTGGTGGTGGCCGCTGGCAACTACGGGATGGACCCCGCGACGGGTCAGGTCGGCTACGGCGGGATCACCTCGCCCGGCAACGCGCCGTCAGCGATCACGGTGGGCGCCGTCGACACGAAGAACACGCTCACGCACCAGGACGATGAGATGGCGCCCTGGAGCTCGCGGGGGCCGACGTGGTACGACGCCTACGCGAAGCCGGACATCGTGGCGCCGGGGCGCCGCATCGTGTCGTTCATGGCGCGGGGCAGCACGCTCTACGACGAGTTGCCCGCGTTTCGCGTCGACGTCGGCTCTCGCACCTACATGGCCCTGAGCGGCACCAGCATGGCCACAGCGGTGGCGAGCGGCGTCGTGGCGCTCATGATCGAGGCGAGCCGGTCGACCAACCCCGAGCGCATCCCGCTCTCGCCCAACGCGATCAAGGCGGTGCTCCAGTTCACGGCGTTCCCGCTGCCGGGCGAGGACGAGCTGACGCAAGGCGCGGGGTTCATCAACCCGGCTGGCGCGATCCTGCTCGCGCGGTCGATCGACCCCACGGTGCCCGAGGGCGAGTGGTGGCTGACGCAGCCGGTGGAGCCCTTTACCACGATCGGCGGCGAGACCCTGACCTGGAGCCAGCGGATCGTGTGGGGCAACCGGATCGTCTGGGGCAATTACATCTATGCGAACGAGCCCGCCTGGGACCAGCGGATCGTCTGGGGCAACCGGATCGTCTGGGGCAACCGCATCGTCTGGGGGAACCGGATCGTCTGGGGCAACGACTTGGTCTGGGCGGACCGGATCGTGTGGGGCAACCGGATCGTCTGGGGGAACGGCTTGCTGGGTTACGTCGACGGCGACCGCGTGGTGTGGGGCTCGGTGGCCGGTCTGACGCCCGAGTCGGTGGTCTGGGGCGACCTCTCGGCGGTCCCGACGCCGACGGGGGAGGGGGTCGCTGGGTTCGCCCGCGACTAGTGAGCGCGCGATGATTCAACGACAGCCGGATCCGGCGGTCGCCTTCTCGGTGCCTCGTCCGGACGATTGGCGTCGGCGGCTCCCGGTGCTCCGGAGCCGGCGTCTGGCGCTGCGCGAGGTGCGGCTGGGCGACGTGGACTCGCTTCGGGAGGCGCTGGCCGACCCGGCGACGACACGCTATATCGCGCCGCCACCTGCGACGCGGGAAGGGTTCGAGCGGTTCGTGCGGTGGGCGCAGGCCGAGCGCCGGGCGGGTCGGTATTTGTGCTTTGCCATCGTGCCGCGGGCGACGGGCCGAGCCGCCGGTGTCATCCAGGTCTGGGCCATCGAGCCTGGCTTCGATGTGGCGGAGTGGGGCTTCGTCGTCGGGCGCGCCTGGTGGGGCACCGGGGTGTTCCTCGAGGCTGCCCAGCTCGTCCTCGAATTCGTGTTCGAGACGCTGGGCACCGGCCGTCTCGAGGCACGGTCGGCGGTGGCCAACGGCCGTGGCAACCAGGCTCTGCGCAAGCTCGGCGCGGTGGAGGAAGGACTGCTCCGGCGGTGTTTTGTGCTGGGCGGCCAGCGGCGCGACCACGTCATGTGGAGCATCCTCGCCGAGGAGTGGCGACGCGCCCGGGCCGCCCGAGCGGGCGTTCACTGAGATGCCAGGTCAGGCCCACGCCCTGCCGGCGCTGCCGTTGGCGCCCCCCGCGCGCGACCAGCCTCGGGGCGCCGCAACCACGCACCTGCCGCTCGCGGCCCTGGTCCTCGTCGTCGGCGTCGTGACGGCCGGGGCAGCGGCCCTCGGCCACGCCGTCTACCAGCTCCACTCCCAGCCTTTTACCTACGAGTGGCTCCTGTTGGCGGGCCTCATCGTGGTCAGCGGCCGGTTCTCGGTCAACGTGCCGAGGGTGCCGGTGATGCTCCCGACGTCGGATGTCTTCGTCTTCCTGACGCTCCTGACGTGGGGGCCGCCGGTGGCGATGCTGGCGGTGGCGGGCGACGGGCTCATCCTCTCGCTCGGGCAGCGCCAGCGGCGCGTGCACCGGGCGCTGTTCAACGTCGCGGAACCGGCCGTCTCCATCTGGCTCGCCGGGGAGGCCTCGGCTGCCCTGTTCGGCCTGCCGCCGATGAACGGCGTCGTGCTCGGCGCCACGGGGTTGCTCGGCCCTGCCTTCGTGATGGCCACGGTGTTCTTCCTGTCGAACAGCATCCTGCACGCGCTCGCGGTGGCGGCCGAGATGCGCGTCGATCCGGTCACGGTCTGGTCCCAACATTTCTCTCGCATCTCGCTGAGTGCCTTCGCGGGCGCCTCGCTCGCGGCCCTCGTGGTGCAGAACACGACCCGCATCGAGCTGGCTGCCATTGGCCTGGCGCTGCCGTTGCTCGTCGTCTCGTATCTGACCTTCAAGGTGTCCGCCGATCGCCTCCAGGATGCGGCGCAGCACGTCGCCGAGGTCAACCGCCTCTACATGTCGACGATCGAGGCGCTCGCCATCGCGGTCGACGCCAAGGACCAGGTCACGCACGGGCACATCCGGCGCGTGCAGGAATCCTGCGTGCGGCTCGCGCGCGCCCTCGGGGTGACCGACCCGCGCGAGCTGAAGGCGATCGAGGCGGCGTCGCTGCTGCACGACATCGGCAAGCTCGCCGTCCCGGACGACATCCTGAACAAGCCCGGCAAGCTCACGCCGGCTGAATTCGAGCAGATGAAGCAGCACACGGTGGCCGGCGCGAACATCTTGTCGGTCGTCGACTTTCCGTACCCGGTCGTCCCCATCGTGCTGCATCATCACGAGAACTGGGACGGCTCGGGATACCCGACCGGTATCGCCGGCACGGCCATCCCCATCGGCGCGCGCATCCTCTCCGTCGTGGATTGCTACGACGCGCTCACGTCGGACCGGCCGTACCGACGCGCGCTGTCGAGCGACGAGGCGGTGGCCATCCTGCTCGAGCGGCGCGGCAGCATGTACGACCCGGTCGTCGTCGACGCCTTCATGCGGCTGTTGCCCGTCCTGCAGCAGAGCGTCGAGCAGGTGGCGGCCGAGGACGCGCTCACGCGACCGGCCTTCGTGCGGACGCTGCTGGCCGGCCCAGCTCGCCGGAGCCACGCGGCCTAACCGCGGATCCAGGGCGCTCGTCGCCGCGTCGTCGCGACCGCGTCACGACTGCGCCAGGCTCGCCACCGCCTCCTGTTCGGTCCCGCAGATCTCGAAGACGCCGTCCAGCCCCGCCAGGCGCAGGAGCGCGCCGAGGTGCGCCGGCACGCGCACCAGCTTCAGGTGACCGTCGCGACGGCACAGCGCCACGTGCGCCTGGATGAGCTCGCCCAGGCACGCGCTGTCGAGGTAGTGGAGCTTTTCCAGGTTGAGGATGACCCGCGTCGCGCCGCGGGCGACCAGGCGGTCCACCGCCGCCTTGAGGACGCCCCGGCCGTCGTTCATCGTCAATCGGCCGCTGACGTCCAGCACGACGACGCCGTCGTGTTCGCGTTCGGTGATGACCATGGATCCGCGCAGTGCCTTCGGCGCAACATGGCAGTATAGATCGATCCGGAGCGTCGGCGTCCGGATGCTATACTCGTCGGGCTCCCGATCGACGATCGGTCGTCATGTCACGCTCCAGACCCGCGGCCGTGGACCGAGACGACTCCGCCATGACCGGTACGTACGTGCTCGTGCTGGTCTCGGAGGCGATCGTCATCGCCGCGCTCTGGGCGTTCAGCCGCTATTTCGGATGAGCCGACTCGCTCGCTTCTCCCACTGGACCCGGGGCGGCATCGGGCCGCGGCCATCCGGCGGCACCTTCGCATGCACCCGATAGACTGGACGATCGTCGTCGTCTACCTCGTCTGGATCGTCCGCGACGGGCTCAGGCGAGTGCGCGGACGCCACGAAGTGGAGGGCTATTTCGTCGCCAAGCGGAGCCTGCCGTGGTGGGTGGTGGGCTTGTCGGTGATGGCCACCCAGCTCAGCGCCATCACGCTGGTCGGCACCACCGGGCAGGGGTACGACGACGGGATGCGGTTCGTGCAGTTCTATTTCGGCTTGCCGATCGCCATGATCGTCCTGTCGCTCACCGTCGTCCCGTTCTTCCACCGGGCGAAGGTCTACACAGCCTACGAGTTCCTGGAGCGCCGGTTCGACGCGAAGGTCCGGTCGCTCACGAGCCTGTTGTTCCTCGTGTCGCGCGCCGCCTCGTGCGGTGTGGTCATCTCGGCGCCGGCCGTCATCCTGTCGATCGTGCTCGGCTGGAATTTCACGCTGACCGTGCTGGCGCTCGCCGTGCCGACCATCGTGTACACCATGCTCGGTGGCGTGCAGGCCGTGGCGTGGGCCGACGTGAAGCAGATGGTGGTGATCGTGGCCGGCATCGTCGGGGCGGTGGTGGCGCTCGTGTTCGGACTGCCGCGCGAGGTGGGCCTGGCCGACGCCCTCCACCTCGCCGGCGCCGGCGGCCGATTGAACACGATCGATTTCACCTTCGACGTGCGGACCACCTACACCTTCTGGTCGGGCCTCATCGGCGGCGCGTTCTTGGCGCTCGGCTACTTCGGCTGCGACCAGAGCCAGGTGCAGCGCTACCTGACGGCCCGGTCCATCGACGAAGGCCGGCAGTCGCTGCTCATGAGCGCGTTCTTCAAGATTCCCCTCCAGGCGCTCATCCTGCTCGCCGGCGTCCTGGTGTTCGTGTTCTATCTGTTCGTCGGCCCGCCGCTCCTCTTCAACCCCGTGCACGACCCCGCCGTGCGGTCGAGCCCGCGTGCCGCGGAGTACCAGGCTCTGCAGGCCGAGTTCGACGCGGCGCTCGCCGCACGCCGCGCGGCGGCCCAGGCGTTCGTCCAGACGCGCCACCAGGATGGCGCCGACGGCGTCGTGGCGGCCCGGGCGGCGGTCGAAGCCGCCAACCGGCGGGTGGCCGACCTCAGACGCCGGGCGGCCGCGCTCGTGCGCGAGGTGACCGGCGACCGCACGTTCAACGACGTCAACTACGTGTTTCCCACCTTCATCATCACGCAGCTACCGGTCGGCCTCGTGGGGTTGCTCATCGCGGCCATCTTCGCCGCAGCCATGTCGACCATCGCCGCGGAGCTCAACGCGCTGGCCACCGCGTCGGTCGTCGATTTCTACAGGCGCTACTGGCGTCCGGACGCCGGCGACCGCGAGACTCTGCTCGCGTCGAAGCTGGCGACAGCCCTCTGGGGAGGCGTGGCCGCCGTCGTGGCCACCTACGCAGTCAGCCTCGGAACCCTCATCGAGGTGGTCAACCGCCTCGGGTCGTTCTTCTACGGCTCGCTCTTCGGGGTCTTCTTCCTGGCGATCGTCGTCCGGCGGGCCACGGCCGCCGGGGCCTTCTGGGGCATGATCGTCGGCATGACGGTCGTGGCGGTCGCCGGGTTCGCCACGGATGTCTCGTACCTCTGGCTAAACGTCCTCGGCACGGTCGTGGTCGTGCTGGTGGGCCTCGCCGCGAGCGAGCGGGGATCAGGAGGCAGAGGACGGGAAACACGTGACAACGGCGGTGTGCCAACGGGGTACTCGTAGAGGAGGGTGAACGCCGTGACCGGGAGCGCGACCTTGACCGTGCGGGGCCGGCTGTTCGGAGCGGCCCTGGTCGCCGGCCTGTGGTGGGCGGTGGCTGCGACCTTTCCCCAGCCCGCGTTCGACGTCCTCGTTCGTGGTGGCATGGTCGTGGACGGCTCCGGGGGACCGGGGCGACGCGCCGACGTGGCCGTGCGCGACGGCCGCATCGTCCGCGTCGGGCTCGTGGAGAGCGCGCGCGCGGAGGTCGACATCGACGCGTCGGGCCTGGTGGTGGCGCCGGGCTTCATCGACGTGCACACCCACGCCGACGACCTCGCCGACCACCCGCTGGCGGAGAACTTCGTGCGCATGGGCGTCACGACGGTCGTGGCGGGCAACTGTGGCGGCTCGGCCCTCGACGTGGGCGCCGCCCTCCAGCGCCTCCGCGAGGTCGGCGCATCGGTCAACTTCGCGACGCTCATCGGGCACAATGCGGTGCGCCGCGCCGTCATGGGGACCGCGAACCGGCCGCCCGCTGCGGCGGAGCTGCAGAAGATGCGCGCGCTCGTCTGGAAGGCGATGGCCGACGGCGCCATCGGGCTCTCGACCGGGCTCCAGTACGTGCCCGGAGCCTACGCGAGCCTGGCGGAGATCATCGAGCTCGCGCGCGTCGCCGCCGCCGCCGGCGGCCTCTACGCCACGCACCTGCGCAACGAGGGAACCCAAATCGAGGTGGCCCTGGACGAAGCCATCCGGGTGGGCCGCGCGGCGGGCTGTCGCGTGCAGGTCTCGCACCTCAAGATCGACAGCCCCAGTCGCTGGGGCGCCAGCGCGAAGGCGCTGGCCATCATCGACGCCGCGCGGGCCGAGGGCGTGGACGTCCGGGCCGACCAGTACGCCTACACCGCCGCCAGCTCGAGCCTCGGCATCCGCTTCCCCGCCTGGGCGCTCGAGGGCGGGCGCGAGGCGACGGCCGCGCGGCTCGCCGACCCGGCGACCTGGGCGCGGATCAAGGGCGAGATGCGCGCGCGGCTCGCCGAGCGCGGCCTGCGCGACCTCTCGTTCGGCGTCGTCGCCGCGTTCGGGCCCGACCCGTCGCTGAACGGGCTGTCGATGAAGCAGGTCGCGGCCAGGCTGCTGGGCGATGACGATGGCGACGCGCAGCTCGAGGCGGCGCGCCGCCTGATGCTTCAGGGCGGCGCGTCGATGGTCTACCACCTCATGAGCGAGGACGACCTCGTGCGCATCATGACCCACCCGATGGTCGCCGTGGCGTCCGATGCGGGCGTCCTGACGCCGGGCGAGGGCGTGCCACACCCGCGCGGGTACGGCAACAACGCGCGCGTGCTGGGCGTGTACGTGCGCGAGCGACGCGTCGTCTCGCTCGAGGAGGCGATCCGCAAGATGACCTCGCTCCCCGCAGAGCACTTCCGGTTCGCGGGCCGCGGGCTCGTGCGCGAGGGCTACGCCGGCGACCTCGTCGTCTTCGACCCCGCGCGCGTCGCGGACACAGCGCGGTACGAGCGCCCACACCAGTTTGCAGAGGGAATCCCCTACGTCATCGTCAACGGGGTGGTCGTCGTCCGCCAGGGAACCCATACGGGCGCGCGGCCGGGCGCGATCCTCACGGCAAGCGCCGGCCGGCCCGGTGACGGTCAGGCCGCCTTGAGGAAGCGCCGCAGCACGCCCTTGACCCGCGCGAGCAGGATCTCGGGGTCGAAGGGCTTCACCATGTAGTCATCCGCGCCCGCCTCGAGCACCTTGCGCTCGGCACCCGGGCCGTTCTCGGCCGTGATCACGATGACCGGGAGCATGGCGAGCGTAATGTCGCGCCGGATCCGCGCGAGCGCCTGGTAGCCGTCCATCTCCGGCATCATGAGGTCCAGCAGCAGCAGGTCGGGCCGGCGCCGCCGCGCGAGCTCCACGGCGTGCGCCCCGGTCTCACCCTCGAGCACCTCGTAGCCGGCCTTCTCGAGCAGCAGCTTCACCGCCAACCGCGCGATCCGATCGTCGTCGACGACGAGAATCCGCGAGCGCTCCGAGCGCGCCTCGACCGGCTGGTCCTCGCCGCTCAGCACCCGGTCGATCTCCTCGAGGGAGGTGATGCCCTCGGCCGCCAGCGCGAGGGCCACCTCGCGCATCGAGTGCGACCCGGCCGCCGCCATGGCCCGCCGGAGCTGGCTCGCCGTCGCGCCCTCCAGGATGGCCTGCCGGATCCGGTCGTCCGGGACGAGGATCTCGGCCACAGCCACGCGGTCGAGGTAGCCGGTCTGGCGGCAGCGCTCGCAGCCCGGTCCCGCGGCGGCCGCGATCCGGTCGACGCCGTGGGCGCGCCCGAGCCGGCGCGCCTCCATCGGGTCGAGCGCGCGCTTGCAGTCCGGACAGAGACGCCGGACGAGCCGCTGAGCGAGAATGGCCGACAGCGACTCGGCGATCTTGAACGGCTCGAGCCCCAGGTTGACCAGCCTGGTCACGGCCGACGCCGCGTCCGACGTGTGCAGCGAGCTCAGAACGAGGTGGCCCGTGTAGGCCGCCTGCCCCACGATCTGCGCCACCTCGGCGTCGCGGATCTCCCCGACCATGATGACGTTCGGGTCCTGACGCAAGACCGACCGCAGCACGGCGGCGAAGCTGGTGCCCGCCCGGCTGTTGACGGGAATCTGATTGATGCCCTCGATGCGCCGCTCCACCGGGTCCTCGACGGAGACGATGTTCGTACGGCCGGTGCGCAGGTAGTTGAGCGCGGCGTAGAGCACGGTCGTCTTGCCCGAGCCGGTCGGCCCGGTGACGAGCACGAGGCCGTCAGCGCGATCGAGCGCACGGCGCAGGCGCTCGGCCACCGGCCCGGGATAGCCGAGCTGGTCGATCGTGGCGAAGGTGCTCGTCGTGTCGATGATGCGCAAGACGACCTTCTCGCCGCTGATCGTCGGCAAGGTCGACATCCGCACGTCGACCCCCCGATCGTTCACCCGGAGGCGGAAGGCGCCGTCCTGCGGCCGCTGGCGCACGGCAATGTCCAGGCGTGCCATCACCTTGAAGCGGTTCGTCACCGCCGAGACGGCCTCGGCGGGAATCGTCAGGACCGGTTCGAGAATGCCGTGAATCCGATAGCGCACCACCGCGCCCTCGGGCGAGGGCTCGATGTGCAGGTCGCTCGCCTGCAGCGCAACGGCGTTGCCGACTAGGTAGTCGCACAGCCGGACGACGGGCGAATCCGGGTCGGCCGGTGTGTCGGCCTCGAAGACCTGGCACTGCCACTCGCTGCGGAGCCGCGCGAGCAGCAGGTCGACCTCCGCGAGCTGCGGGTACGCCCGGTCGAGCGCGGCCAGAAGCTGCGACGGGCGCGCCAGCACCCGGCGCGTGCGCCGGCCCGAGGCGAACGCCACGTCGCGGTCGGCCTCGTCGTCGAACGGCGTCGCCACCGCGTACGTGAGCACGGAGCCGTCCTGCGCGATCGGGAGCACGCGATGCCGACGCGCGACCTTTTCCGGAATGAGCCGCAAGACGAACGCGCTGATGTCCAGCTCGTCCAGATCGACGAGCGGCAGGCCAGTGGCCCGCGAGAGCACCGCGTACGTATCCAGCTCGCTCGCGAACCCCAGCGAGATGACGGCGTCGGCGAGCGGCACCTGGTCGCGCTCGGCCAGCTCGGCCGCCACCGACAGTTCGTGGCGGCTAACCAGCGAGGAGGTGAGAAGCGCCTCCGCGAAGCGGTCCTTGACCGGCGTGGGGCCCTGGCGGGACGGCACGACACCTGTCGCGACGAGTTCCATCGTGGGTTGCCCTTCTCCTGTGCGGTCCACGCAGCCCGGTGCCGCGTGCGCCGCCGCCCGCAGGCGCGGCCCCGCACTCCGGGGCGAGCAGGATCCATGCCGCGGACTCTCGAGCGGCGAGCAGAGCCGCTTGCGCGTTTCGCGCGGACGCGACGTGCGGAACCGGCACAGCCGTGGGCGCGAGCGCACGCCTTCCTGAGTGCTCCGCGTGCGGCGAGTGGCTTCTAAGTGACACCAGAGCCGCTACATCGACGAGACCGGTCCCCTGGACCCGAGCCACGCCTCCTGGCGGCCCGCTCCGTGCACTTGCGCTGCTGGCGATGGCGAACCGGAACAAGACCTTGCTCGCAGCCGGCTTGGCCTGCCTGGCCACTGCGCTCGGCGCGGCCACTGCTCGAGCAGCGGACGGAGGGGACGCGTATGTCGCTGACGAGGCGAGAGCCTCGTTCGTGGTGAACTTGCTTCGATTCGTCGAGTGGCCCGCGTCGGCGTTCGACGACGGGCGAGCGCCGGTGGTCGTCTGCGTGGGTCCTGGGGACCCCATCGTTCACCCGCTCGCGCGGCTCGCGCGGGGCCGCTCGGTCGGCGGGCACGCGCTGGAGGTCCGGCGGCGCCTGCGGGGGGCGGCGCCGTCGGGCTGCCATGCGGCGTACCTCCGCGCGTCGGATGAGCACGAGGTGGCCGGGATTCTCGAGTACGCCCGCCGCACGGGTGGCCTCTTGACGGTGGCGGAGATCGACGGCTTTGCGGACCGCGGTGGCATGGTGGAGGTGACGGTCGAAACCGACCGGATTCGCTTCACGGTCAACCTGGCGAGCGCCGAGCGCGCCGGGCTCCGGATCGGTTCGGGCGTCCTGTCGCTCGGCCGCGTGGTGCGACAGCCCAGGTGGTGAGGCGTCGTCGATGCGCTGGGTCGCTTCCCTCTCGATTCGCTGGAAGGTCGCGCTCGTGAGCACGGTCACGGGCGGCGCCGTTGTGCTCGCTGCCCTGGTCCTGCTGGGGCAGTACGGCCTGCGACTGTTCCGTCAGGCGATGATCGACGATGCCACGGCCCACGCCGACGTCATCGGACACGCCAGCGTCGCGGCGCTCGTTTTCGCCGATCGGCGCGCGGCGACCGATCTGCTCGAGACGCTGGCGGCAGACGCCGACCTGGCCCTTGCATGCCTGTATCTCCCCGACGGGTCACCGCTCGCCGTCTGGCGCCGCGGTGGCGGGGTGGCACCGCCGGTGCCTCCAGAGCGCGACGGCGTGCGGTTCGACGAGGCCGGGCTCACCGTGTTCCGGCCGATCCGGAGCACGCCCGAGGGCGAGGTCGTGGGCCGCGTGCTGGTGCGGGCGGATCTGGCGCGGCTGAACGTCGAGTGGCGCCGCTACAAGGTGTTCGCTGCCGCCCTGCTCGCGGGCCTCCTCGTCCTGGCCGCCTTCGTGTCGGCACACCTGCAGCGCATGGTGTCCAGGCCGATCCTGGCCCTCGCGCGCGCGGCGGCGCGCGTCTCGGAGGACGGGGACTACAGCGTGCGGGTTCCCGTCGACCGCCGCGACGAGCTGGGCACGCTCGCCCGTGGCTTCAACGCCATGATGGAGCAGATTCACGCGCGCGAGCAGCGCCTGCGCGCGCAGGGCACCGAGCTCGAGCGCGAGGTGGCCGCCCGAACCGCGGAGCTCGTCGGCGCAAACACGCGGCTCCAGGACGCGCTCGAGAAGCTGGAGCTGGCGAGCCGCGCGAGGAACGAGTTCCTCGCGAACATGAGCCACGAGATCCGCACCCCGATGAACGCCATCCTCGGGATGACCGAGCTGGCACTCGATACCGATCTGACCGGCGAGCAGCGCGAGTACCTCGAGACGGTCAAGCACTCGGCTGAATCGCTCCTGGGGCTGTTGAGCGACCTGCTCGACCTGTCTCGGATCGAAGCCGGACGGCTGCAGCTCGAGCGCGGCGAGTTCAGCCTGGAGCGCCTCGTGGCGGAGACGATCAGGCCGCTGGCGCTTCGCGCACATCAGAAAGGCCTCGAACTCTCCGTGCGCATCGCGCCGGAGGTGCCGGACGGGCTGGTCGGCGACGCCCAGCGGCTGCGCCAGATCCTCGTCAACCTGGTCGGCAACGCCGTCAAGTTCACCGAGCAGGGAGAAGTGACCCTGCAGCTCTCGGTCCACCGCCGCACCGACACCGACGTCGAGCTGCTCGCCAGCGTGCGCGACACCGGCATCGGAATTCCGCTGGAGAAGCAGGCGGCGATCTTCGAGGCGTTCGCCCAGGCCGACAGTTCGGCCACGCGCCACTTCGGTGGCACGGGGCTCGGCCTCGCGATCGCCTCCCGGCTCGTCGGGCTCATGGACGGCCGCGTCTGGGTGGAGAGCACACCCGGGAGCGGCAGCACGTTCTCCTTCACGGTCCGCCTGGGCGTGGCGCAGGGGGAGGCCGCCGATGCCCAGCCGCGCATCGAGCCGTCTCTCGCGGGCGTGCCCGTCCTCGTGGTCGACGACAACGCGACCAACCGGCGGATCCTCGAGGAGCTGGTGCGCACCTGGGGCATGGCCCCGACGCTCGCCGAGAGCGGCGAGGCGGCGCTCGAGGCTGTCGAACACCGCCGCGCGGGCCCGATGTTCCGGGTCGTGCTCCTCGATGCCCGGATGCCGGGCATGGACGGCTTCGAGGTGGCCGAGCGACTCCAGTCGGACCCCGTGTTGGCAGGAACCCCCATCCTGATGCTGACCTCGGTGGACGAGCCGGACGGGGCCGAGCGCTGCCGGCGGCTCGGCATTCTGGCCTATCTCGTCAAGCCCGTCCGGCCCGCCACGCTGCTCGAGGCGATCCGGCAGGTTCTGGCGGCGCCGCCCACCACCGCCGAGGAAGAAACGCCGCAGGCCGTGGCTTCCGCCCGGCCGCAGACGGAATCTCGCCGCGTGCTCGTCGCCGACGCCAGGCCGCTGCAGCGTCGGCTGCTCGTGCGCTTGCTCGAGAAGCATGGCGCTCGGGTGACGGCCGCGGCCGACGCCACGTCCATGTTCGCGCTGCTCGACCGGGAGGCCGTGGACGTGCTCATGTTCGACCCTGCGATGTCCGGGATCGAGCCGCGACGCGTCGCAGCCGCCCTCGAAGGTCAGGCCGCCCGCGCGGGTCGCCGGCCGCGGTGCGTCGCGATCGCGCGGGCCGGCGCGCCACGGGATCCCGAGCGCTGGCTGCCGCTGGCCATCGACCTCTGGATCGACCGACCGGTCGACGCCGCCGGCGTGCGCGCGGCGCTCGGGGCCGGCCGCGAGCCCGGTGGGGCCGGGAGCGACCCGGGAGCACCCGCGACCCCGCCGGGGCATTCGGACGCGGTCGCCAGAGACTCGGTGGCCCAGCGCGCCGTGCACGCGCGCGAGGCGCTGCTCGGTCGGTTTCAAGGTGATGCGGCGATGCTGCAACAGCTCGTCGAGGTGTTCCTGGCGGAGTCGCCGGCCCAGCTCGCCGCCGTTCGCGAGGCGGTCGACCGGCGCGACGCCGAGCGTCTCGCCCGGGCGGCGCACACGCTCAAGGGCTCGGTGGGACTGTTCACCGACGGCCCGGCGTTCGAGGCCATCGCCGCCCTCGTGGCGTGCGCCCGCGCCGGCGAGCTCGACGGCGTCGAGGCACGATGGCAGGCGCTCGAGACCGAAATCGGCGCGTTCACCCGGGAGCTGGCCGCCGTGAGCACGTCGATCGCCGGGGATCGTGAGCCGTCCGAGCCGGCCATGGCCGTCGAGACGCGAGAGGCACGCGCGTGAAGACATCTGGTCTGCCTTGGCTGAGCGTCGCGCTCGCCGCCCCCGTGCTGGTGGCCACGGCGGCCGACCCGACGGCGGCTCAGGAGCCGGCGCTCACCCAGTACGCCCGCGAGACGTGGCAGGTTCAGCAGGGGTTGCCGCAAAACTCGGTCACCGCCCTCGTGCAGACGCGCGACGGCTATCTCTGGCTCGGCACGCAGGAAGGGCTCGTCCGCTTCGACGGCATCCGCTTCGTCGTCTTCGACAAGCGCGCCGCCGGCGCCATCGAGAGCAATCACATCCTGGCGCTCCATGAGGCCCGAGACGGCACCCTGTGGATCGGCACGTTCGGCGGCGGCCTCGTCCGGTATCGCGACGGGCAGTTCACGCACTACGGCGCGGCGGAGGGGCTCGACGCCGACTCGGTGACGTCGGCCGTGGACGACCCGAGCGGCACGATCTGGCTGGGGACGCAGGGACAGGGGCTCGTCGGCTTCGACGGACGCGCCTTCCGTCCCTATACCACCCGCGACGGGCTCCCCGACAACCACGTGACGGCGCTCGAGGTGGATGCCGACGGCCTGTGGATCGGCACGCGCGCGGGTCTCGCCCGGCTGGTCCACGGCGTGTTCCGCGCGCACGGCACCGGGTTGCTAGCCGGTCAGGCCGTCACGAGCCTGGCGCTCGACCCGGCCGGATACCTCTGGGTGGGGACGACCCGCGGACTGTTTCGGGTGCGACACGGCGAGGTCGTGCACCTCACCCGGCAGACGGGTCTTCCACACGATCACATCAGGGCGCTGCGCGTCGACGCTGGCGGCGTCGTCTGGGTGGGCACGATGGGCGGGCTCGCGCGGCTGCGCCCGGACGGGATGGATGCCCTGACGCCGGCCGACGGGTTGGCGGGAGGCGGCGTCCTGGCGCTCGAGCGTGACCACGAGGGCAGCGTCTGGATCGGTACCGAGGGCGGGGGCCTCTCGCGCATCCGGCGCGGCGCGGTCGCGACGTTCGCCAGGGAGCAAGGGTTGGCCGACGAGAACGTCTATACGGTGACCGGCGCGGGCACCGGGGACCTGTGGGTGGGCACGGACACCGGGGTCGTGGCCCGACTGGTCGCGGGCCGATTCGAGGTCGTCGTGCCTCGCGGCCGGGTCGGGTCACGCATTCGCACGCTCGCGGAAGATCGCGCGGGCCGGCTGTGGATCGGGACCGATCAAGGCCTCCTCGTCGTCGAGGCCGGCCGGCTGCGACGTGCCGGGACGCGTCATCCGGCCCTGGGGGCTCCCGTCCGGGCCCTGTTCATCGACCGCCGCGACGCTCTCTGGGTCGGCACCGACGGGGCCGGCGTCGTCTGTCTGCGCGGCGGGGAGATCGTGACGTTTACGACAGCTGAGGGGCTCGGCGACGACCGGGTTCGAGCGTTTCTCGAGGACCGCGACGGGACCCTGTGGGTCGCCACCTACGGGGGCCTCAGCCGGATCCAGGGCGGGCGCGTCGTCGCGACCTATACGACGAAGGACGGCCTGTCCTCGAATTACGTTCGCACGCTCGCACGCGACCGGGACGGCACCCTGTGGGTTGGCACCTACGGCGGCGGGCTGAACCGGTTCCGGGACGGGCGCTTCACGGCGTATCGCGAGCGCGACGGGCTGCTGAGCGACGGGATCTTCCAGGTGCTGGTCGACGAGGATCGCGGCGACCTCTGGATGAGCTCGAACAAAGGCATCTTCCGCGTGAGTCGGCACGACCTCGACGTCTTCGCGCGAGGCGCCCTCGCCGCGATTGACCCCGTGATCTACGACGAGAGTGACGGGATGCGGAGCCGCGAGTGCAACGGCGGCAGTCCGGGTGGGTGGCGGACGCCGGACGGTCGCTTCTGGTTCGCGACACTCGGAGGCGTGGCGGTCGTCGACCCGGGCGCGGCGCGGCGGGCCCTGCCGGCACCGCCGGTCGTGATCGAGACAGTCGTCGCGGACGGGCGACCGCAGCGGGCGGCGGGGGATCTGGTGGTGCCGCCGGGCAACGGCGAGCTGGAGTTCCGCTACGCCGGGCTCAGTTTGGTCGAGCCTGCGCGGGTCGTGTTCAGGTACCGACTCGAAGGGTTCGACCGCGACTGGGTAGACGCGGGCAGCCGTCGCGAGGCGTTCTACACGAACCTGGCCCCGGGCGCGTATCGGTTTCGTGTCATCGCGGGCAACGCGGACGGTGTGTGGAACGAGGTCGGGGCGTCGGTCGGCATCCGGCTCCAGCCGCACGTGTATCAGACGAGGTGGTTCCTCCTCGCGTGCGGCCTCGTGGCCCTGGGGCTCGTCCTCGGGCTCGCCCGCCAGCGGCTGGCCGTCCTCCGCAGGCGGGAGCAGGCGCTCGCCCGGCTCGTGGACGCCCGCACGCAAGAGCTGCAGACGGCCAAGGCGGCCGCGGAGGCCGCCAGCCGCGCGAAGAGCGACTTCGTCGCGAGCATGAGCCACGAGATCCGGACGCCGATGAACGCGATCCTCGTGACGAGCGATCTGCTTCTCCAGACGCCGCTCACTCGGGAACAGCGCGAGCACGTGGAGACGCTGCAGCTCTCGACCGAGTCGCTGCTCTCGCTCGTCGACGACGTTCTCGACCTGTCCAAGATCGAGGCGGACCGCCTCGAGCTCGAGGCCACCGAGTTCCGGCTGCGCGACGTCCTGTATCACGCGATCAAGCCGCTCGCGGCGAGGCTGCACCACCGCGACGTCGAGCTCATCTGCCGCGTCGCGCCCCCGGTGCCCGACGCGCTCGTGGGCGACCCCGCGCGCCTGCGCCAGGTCGTCGTCAACCTTGTGGCGAACGCCGTCAAGTTCACCGAGCAGGGCGAGATCCGGGTCGACGTGGACCTGGCCGACCCCTCGTTGGAGGCGGGCGGTGTCCGCCTCCACGGGCGGGTGTCGGACACGGGCATCGGGATTCCGCCGGAGAAGCAGGCCACGATCTTCGAGGCGTTCGCCCAGGCCGACCGGGCGACGACGCGGAAGTACGGTGGCACCGGGCTGGGTCTCGCCATTGCGGCGCGTCTCGTCCAGCTCATGGGCGGCCGGATCTGGGTCGAGAGCACCCCGGGGCACGGCAGCACGTTTCATTTCACCGCATGTGTCGGCGTCGCGCAGGCGTCGGAGGCGCCGCCCGCGAAGCTTCGCGACGTCCGCGTGATCGTGGCGGACCGGAACGCGAGCAGCCGCCAGATGCTCGAGGAGGTGCTTGCCGCCTGGCGCATGCGCCCCACCGTTGTGGGAACCGGCCGCGAGACCCTCGCCGCGCTCGCGCGTGCGCGGGATCAGGGCGAGCCGTTCCAGGTGGCGCTGCTCGACGCGCGTCTTCCCGACCTGGACGGCTTCGCCGTCGCCGAGCGGATCGCCCAGCACCGCGGGCTCGCGGCGGCCACCGTGATCCTGCTTCCGATGGACAACCAGTCGGGGACGGCGGGCCGCTGCCGTGCCCTCGGGCTTCCGTACGTGGCGAAGCCGGTGGGCGTCTCGCCGCTCCGAGACGTCCTCGTCGACGTCATCGATGGCTCGGGCCAGCGCCGCCAGCCGGTGCGTGCGGCATCGTCGTCTCCGGGGCCGCCGCCGAGCCAAGGCGTCCGGCCCGCGCGCGCCCTGCGAATCCTGCTCGCCGAGGACAACCCCGTGAACCAGAAGCTCGCCGTGCAGCTACTCGAGAAGCTCGGCCACTCGGTCCGCGTCGCCGCCAACGGCCGCGAGGCGGTCGACCTCAGCGCGCGCGAGCCGTTCGACGCCATCTTCATGGACCTCCAGATGCCCGAGATGAGCGGCCTCGAGGCGACCGAGGTCATTCGCGCGCGCGAGCGCGCGACCGGCAGCCACGTGCCGATCGTCGCCATGACCGCGCACGCCCTGGCGGGCGATCGCGAACGGTGCCTGCGCGCCGGCATGGATTACTACCTGCCGAAGCCCGTGCGGTTCGAGGCGCTGCGGCGCGTCCTCGAGGAACTGGCCCCGGCCGGCGAACCCGAGGCGCCGGCGCCGTCCGCCTCCGGAGCCCCCGATGAGGGGTTCGACCGCGGGCGCGCGCTGGCCCGCGCGGGTGGCGACCCGGCCGTGCTCGCCGAGCTCGCAGACCTGTTCGTGGAGCAGGGCCAGGAGACCTGCGCCGCGCTTTTCGCGGCGCTGGCTCGCGGCGACGGCGCCGCGGCGCTGGAGCAGCTAGATGTGCTGGAGAGCGATCTCGACGTCTTCGGCGCCGACGCGGCGGCAGCAGCGGCACGGGCATTGCGGCTGGCCGTCGAAGCGGGCCGGGATGCGTCGGACATCGATCGCGCCGCCGCGGCGCTCGAACGCGAGCTCGGCCGCGTCCGGGCGGCGCTCGAACCGATGATGGCCGCCGTGCCGGCCGCGCCCGCCGCGACGACGTCGGAGGGGTGACCGCGCGGAACCCGGAGCCCGGAACGACCAACAGAAAACGCCACATGCCCATCCTGGTCGCCGACGACGACCCCGTGCATCGCCGACTGGTGGAAATGGCCCTGCAGGCGCGCGGCCTCGAGATCGTGGGCTGTCGCGACGGCGACGAAGCCTGGGCTCGACTCCAGGACCCCGGCGCGCCCGAGCTGGCCGTGCTCGACTGGATGATGCCGGGTCTCGACGGACCGGAGATCTGCCGCCGCCTCCGGCAGCGCCGCGATGCGGCGCCGCCCACCTACGTCATCTTGCTGACCGCCAACGACCGGCTCGAGCAGGTCATTGCCGGCCTCGACGCTGGCGCGGACGATTACGTGACCAAACCGTGTCGGCTCCCCGAGCTCGTGGCGCGCGTCAAGGTCGGGCTGCGCGTCGTCGAGCTGCAGCGCGCCCTCGCCCGCCGCGTCGCCGAGCTCGAGGACGCGCTGGCGCGCGTCAAGCAACTGCAAGGCCTCTTGCCCATCTGCGCCTACTGCAAGCGCATCCGGAACGACCAGGACTACTGGGACCAGGTCGAGACCTACATCAGCCGCCACGCCGACGTGCAGTTCAGCCACGGCATCTGCCCCGAGTGCTTCGAGCGCGTGGTACGAGAAGAGGTCGAGCGCGAGAACGCCCGTTGACATGACGCCCGGGGCTCCTTTATAGTGGTCGCATCGTGTCGCGAGCGGTCACCGTCACTCGGAAGCGGGTCATGCACACGCGAATGCCCGCCGCGGGTGTCGGTGGTCGTTCGGCGCGACCGACGTAAACGTCGCAACCCGGACCGAGACAACCCCAGACACCCGCCGGCAGGCCTTCGGCCCGCCGGCTTTTTTTTTGACCGCGAGGTGTCCAGCCAGCTATGGGGCGCACGATCGAGGTGGGCGTCCTCGGCGCGACGGGCGCCGTCGGACAACAGTTCGTGGCGTGGCTCGCCACCCATCCCTGGTTTCGTCTGGCCTGGGTCGCGGCCAGCGAGCGATCCGCCGGCCGCCGCTACGGGGACTGCGTCGCATGGCAGTCGCCGGGTGACGTGCCGCCGGCGGCCGCCGCGTTGCGACTCGACGAAGCACGCCCCGGCCGGGCGCCCCAACTCGTCTTCTCCGCCCTCGACGCCTCGGTCGCCGGCGAGATCGAGAGGGCCTTCGCTGACGCGGGTCACTGGGTCGTCTCCAATGCCCGCAATCATCGCCTCGAAGCTACGGTGCCCCTCCTCGTGCCCGAGGTGAACGCCGACCACCTCGCCCTCGTCCACGCCCAGGGCGTCGCCGCCGGCCGACAGGGCGCCATCGTCACCAACCCGAACTGCTCGACGGCGATCCTGACGCTCGCCCTCGCACCGCTCAGGCCCTTCGGATTGAGAACCGTCGTGGTGACCACGTTGCAGGCGGTCTCCGGCGCCGGGTACCCCGGATTGCCCGCGCTCGATATTCTGGGCAACGTCATTCCCACGATCGCCGGCGAAGAAGAGAAACTCGAACGAGAAACGCGGAAGATTCTGGGCCGGTTCGCCGGAGACCACGTCGAGCTCCACCCGGTCGTCGTCAGCGCCCAGACGACGCGCGTCCCGGTCGTCGACGGTCACATGATGACGGTGTCGGTCGCCTTCGACGAGGCTCCGTCGGTCGAGGCTGTGGTGGCGGCGATCGCCGAGTTCCGCGGGGCGCCAGACGTGCGCGGGCTGCCCTCGGCGCCTGCCAGACCCGTGGTGGTCACCCACGAGGCCGATCGCCCGCAACCGCGCCGTGACGTCAGCGCCGGCGGCGGCATGACGGTGACCGTCGGACGCGTCCGAGCGTGTCCGGCGCACCACGTCAAGTTCGTGGCCCTCGGCCACAACACGATTCGTGGCGCCGCGGGGGCCGCGATCCTCAACGCGGAGCTCCTCGTCGCCCAGGGGTGGACGGATGGCCGCGGGGTCCCACCCCCCGCGACCGTCATCCAGGAGCAGGATCCACGGTGCTCGTCCTGAAGTTCGGGGGAACGTCGGTCAAAGATGCGGCGGCTCTCGGCCGCGCCGCTGGCTTCATCGCCCGTGCGCCCGACTCGCGTCGCGTGGTCGTCGTGTCGGCGATGGCCGGGGTCACCGATCGGTTGTTCGAGGTCGCCCATCTCGCGGCCCGCGGAGACCGGCTGGCGGCGGCGCGGGTGATCGACGAACTCGCCGAGCGACACCTGGCGGCGGCGACAATCGCCGGGTCCGTGCAGGCGGTGCACCGACTCAGGAAAACGCTCCAGTCCACTCTGGGTGAGCTCCGTGTTCTCGTCGAGGCCCTGGCGGTCGTGCGGGAGCTCGCGCCGCGCACCCTCGATGCCGTGGCGGCGACGGGCGAGTTGATGAGTAGTCGCCTGATGGCGGCGGCCCTCGCGGCACAGGGACACGCGGCGGTGTGGGTCGACCCCCGCACCATCGTCGTCACCGACGACCAGTTCGGCCACGCGGAGCCGCGATTGGACGCGACGACCGCAGCCCTCTCGCAGCACGTCCGCCCGCTGCTCGCCCGGGTCGCCCCTCCCACGGTCGTCACTGGCGGCTACGTGGGCGCCACGGCGGACGGTGTGACGACCACGCTCGGTCGGGGCGGTTCGGACTATTCCGCCGCGATTCTCGGCGCCTGTCTGCGCGCTCGCGAGATCCAGATCTGGACGGACGTCGACGGTTTGCTCACAGCCGATCCCCGACTCGTTCCGGAGGCCCGCTCCTTGCCCTGGGTGTCGCCGGACGAGGCAGCCGAGCTCGCGCGGTTCGGGGCGAAAGTGCTCCATCCCCGCACGGTGGCACCGGCCGCGGCCGTGAGAATTCCCATCCGCATTCTCAACTCGTACGAGCCGCGGTCACCGGGCACGCTCGTCGCGGTGACTGGAGCGGGCACGCGCCCTCGCGTGGCGGCGGTGGCCTGCAAACGTGGCGTGGGGCTCGTCGACCTCCGGCCTCGCAGCGGCGTGCCTCCCTTCGCCGTCCTCGCCCGGACCTTCGAGGCCTGCGCCCGTTTCGACGCCGGCGTCGACGTCGTGACCCTGTCGGTGGGACACGTGGCCGTGGCTGTCGACGACGCCACGCGCGCGGCGAGATTGAGCCAGGCGCTCGCCGAGTGCGCCGACGTCACGTGCCGTCCCGAGATGGCGATCCTCGCCGTGGTGGGCGACGGGTTGTGCCGGGACCCGAGGCTCGTCGGACGCGTCCTCGCGGCGTTCGACGATCTGCCGGTCCACCTGGTGTGTCACGCGGCTTCGCGACGAAGCGTGGTGGCGGTCGTCCCGGATGCCGCGGCGCCAGAGGTTTCGCGGCAGGTGCACGAGCGGCTGCGCCTTCGGACGGCCGCGGCGAGCGGTGCGGAGCTCGAGGCGATTCATGGCTGACTCGCTTCTCCTCGTCGGGTACGGACAAATGAACCGACTCGTGGCCGATGTCGCGCCACTCCATGGGTTCGAAGTCGTCGGCATCGTGCGCGGCCGGGACAACACCGGCGGACGTGCCCTCGAGAACGACCGCTGGCGGGGGGTGAGCGTGGCGGTGGATTTCTCGACGGCCGAGGCCGTCGTGGAGAATCTCCCGCGCCTGGCGGCCCTCGGGATTTCCGTCGTGGTGGGCACGACGGGGTGGAGCGACGCCGCGGAGCAGCTCCGGCGTGCCGTAGAGGCTGCGGGCATCGGTGCCGTCGTGGCGCCGAACTTCTCGTTGGGGCCTGCGTGCTCGAGGTGGTGATCGAACGGGCGGCAGCGCTCCTGGCGCCGTACGGGGAGTTTGCGGCCTGGATCCACGAGCACCACCACGCCGCCAACGTAACGGTCGGGACGCGCGCCGCGGCGGAGTCGGCGAGGTCACAGCGACCGTGCGTAGACCCGGTGGACCTTGATCGGGGTCGCGCCGAGGGCTTCGAGATCCTGGCGCATGCGGGTGGCCGTCTCGGCGATCTGCACGAGCTCGGCGACGTCGAACCGCGAGGCCCGAATCGTGCGCTCGATGTCGGTGTAGAGGAGGGCGTTGACTCCGCGACCCTGGTAGGCTGGTACGACGCCAGCGCCATTGAACGCGACGCGACGCGTGCGCCGCGACTCGAGAAATAAGGTGAAGAGGCCCACCGGCGTGAGGCGTCCGTTCATGCGCTGAAGCGCCCGTGACAGGTCGGGAAAAACCAACAAGAACCCCACGGTGGCGTGCCCGTCGCTCACGACCTTGACGAGGCGTGGGTCGGCGATCGGTGCGAGCTTCCGGACCAGGAACGCCACGTCGCGCTCCGAGAGCGGGACGTACTCCCAGTTGCTGACGAACGCGCGATTGTACGCGTCGGCGATGGCTGGCGCGTGTCGCACCAGCGCTCGCGTGCTGGAAAACCGCACCAGGTGCAACTGGCCAGATCGTTCCGCCCGCGCGGCAATCCGCCGCACACGCTCGGGCATCGTGAAGGTGGCCTTGCGCAGCTCGTACGAGACGAAGTCGACGACCTTGACGAAGCCGTTCGCGTCGAACAGGCGGGCGTAGTACGGGGGAGTGTACGGGCTCATGGTCATCGTCTGGCGCCGGTCGAAGCCGCTGGCGAGGACCCCGTAGCCGTCGAAGGCCCCGAAGCCTTTGGGACCGACCAGACGCGTGAGACCACGCCACCGGGCCCAGCGCACCGCGCTCTCGAACAGCGCGGCCGCCGCTTCTTCGTCTGCTTCGCACTCGAACAGCGCCAGACCCGCGTCGGCCAGGCCGTGCTGCTCGTTGAACCGGCGGTGCTCGAACACCGCCAGGCGGCCGACGTCGATGCCGTCTCGCGAGGCCACGAAGAAGTCCGCGTCACCCGCGTGGTAAAAGGGGTGCCGTCGGCGATCGAACACCTCGGCGACGTCGCGGCGGAGTGGGGGCACCCAGCACGGATGGCCCCGATAGCGCCGATAGGGCAGCTCCACGAAGCGACGAACCTGCGAAGCCGCGCTCGGGTCGAGCCGGTGGACCACCACCATGACCTCGGCTCCTTCTCGCACCCGCCAGCCGCTTTCCCGGCCGCCTGGGGCTTTTCCTACGGCCGCAAGAAGATCCAGCGCACCGTGGTCCGCTTCGTCACCTTCGTTCCACCCGCCGCCAGCGTCACCACGTACGGGCCCTCCGGGACCGGGCGACGCGGCTCCCAAACCACCCGGTGGATGCCGGCTGACGTCGGACCTTCCATCGTGTGGAGGACACTGCCGAAGGGATCGGCGATGGTGATCGAGGGCGCCGCCGCGAGGGGCCGCCGCACGTAGTAACTGACCACGAAGCCGTTCGGGTCGTTCGGCGTGGAGAGATGGCGGTCGCCGTAGAGGTGGTAGTTGCCCCAGCCACTCTCGATGCGAAAGCTGACCGGACGGACGTCGAACAGGTACACGTCCCGTGCGAGGACCTCCGGCGCGAGTTCCTGGAGCGGGGCGATGTTCGTCACCCAGATGCCGCGACCGTAAGTGCCCACCACCAGATCGTGCTCTCGAGGGTGCACGAGGAGGTCGTGCACCGGCACCGTCGGCATGTTGTTCTTGAGCGCCATCCACGTGCGTCCGCCGTCGATCGACACGTGGACCCCACCGTCCGTCCCGACCAACAGCAGGTCCGGGTTGCGCCGGTCCTGGACGACGACATTGACGGGCCGGTCGGGGAGATTGGCCCCGAGCGACGTCCAGGTGGCGCCATAATCGACGGTCTTGTAAAGGTACGGCCGGAAGTCGTCGTTCCGGTAGCCGGTCTTCGACACGAACGCCGTACCGGCCGCGTGCGGCGATGCGAACACGCGACTCACCCACATCTCGTCGGGGGCCCCGGCCGCCACCAGCGCCGACGTGACATCGGTCCACGCGACGCCGCCGTTCCGCGTCACCTGAACCTTGCCATCGTCGGTACCCACCCAGATGACGCCTGGCGTGACGGGCGACTCGCTGATCGTCGTGATGGTGCAGTAGGTGACGTTGCCGCGGCCCACGATCTTCGTCGGGTCGTTGCGGGTGAGGTCCGGGCTGATCTCCTGCCACGTCGTGCCCTGGTCGAGGGATCGGAACAGCACCTGGGCGCCCGCGTAGATGATCCGACTGTTGTGCGGCGAGAGGTGGATGGGCGCGACCCAGTTGAACCGCAGCGGCGGCTGGTCTTTCGGCCGCGTGGGTCGAATGCTCGTTCGCACCCGGCGGAGCTGGTCCACGCGCATGTGGTCACCGAACTGCGATGTGGTGTAGAGCCAGCGACTCTCCGTCGGGTCGACCTGGACGTACATGCCGTCGCCCGTCCCGACGGTCACCCAGTTCTCCAGGGTGACCCGGCCGGACCACCCGTTCGACGGCCCGCGCCACATCTCGTGGTCCTGAAGACCGGCATAGATGTGGTAAGGCTCCTCCATGTCGACGCCGACGGCGTAGACCTCGCCGAGGGGCAGGTTGGCATAGTGGTCCGAGGTCTTGCCCCCGTCGTACGAGACGTGCACCCCACCGTCGGTCCCCAGGATGATGCGGTCCGGGTCTTGCGGGTCGATCCACATCGCGCGAACGTCGCCGAACATCTTGGGGAAGAAGGTCGGCGGCCAGCGCAGGTCGCGCCAGGTCCGGCCGCCGTCGAGCGAGTGCGGCAACGTGTCGCTCGTCACGAAAATGCGTCGGTGGTCCGTGGGGTGTACGCGAATCTGGTTGAACGAGTACAGGGCTTTTCCGCCCACGTTGTCCTCGGGCCGATTCATCTTCGTCCACGTGCGCCCGCCGTCCTCGCTCCGGTACACCTCGTTACCCACTGTCCGCGGCTGCGGCTCGAGGCCGCGTTCGCGGTCCGCTTTCGCCTCGGTCTCCGTCGGCGGCCTGGGGTTCAGGTTCTCGACGACGGCGTAGACGATCGAGGGACGACGCTGGAAGACATCGACGCCGATGCGACCGATCGTGCCGCTCGGCAGACCTCCGCCAAGCCGCGTCCAGCGCCGCCCGCCGTCGGTCGTCTTGAAGACGCCGCTGCCTGGCCCGCCTTCCTCGAGGTGCCACGGGAACCGCTCCTTGTCGTACATGGCCGCGTAGAGGGTGTCGGGCTTGCGGCGCACCATGACGAGATCGATCGCGCCCGTCCGGTCGTCCACGTACAGCACCTTCCGCCAGGTTCGCCCGCCGTCGGTCGTCTTGAAGACGCCGCGCTCGGTGTTACGCGAATAGAGATGCCCCATGGCCGCCACGTAGACGATGTCGGGATTCGTCGGGTGGACGACGATGCGCGCGACGTGATGGGTGTCGGCGAGGCCGAGATGGGTCCAGGTCTTCCCGCCGTCGCTGGACTTGTAAACGCCATCGCCCCAGTAAGAACTGCGGGCGTTGAACGCTTCGCCGGTGCCGACCCACACGACTCGTGGGTCCGATGGCGCCACGGCTACGGCGCCGATCGACGAGACGCGCTGATTCTCGAAAATCGGGTCGAAGGTCGTCCCGCCGTTGGTCGTCTTCCACACGCCGCCGTTGCGCGTCGCTACGTACAACGTGTAGAGATGCTCGCGGAGCGGGCGTTCGGGCACCGCAAGGTCGGTCACCCACGAGCCTGCGCGAAACGGACCGAGGTTGCGGTAGGTGAAGGCGGTGAGCAGCGTGTCCTCGGGCCCCCCGGTGGCCGCCTGGGCACCCGCGCGGGCGACGAGCGGCTGGTGAGGTCGAGCGAGAAGGCACGCGAGCGCGGCGGCGGTAGCTGTGCACCCACGTCGGCGGCGGGCAGCCATGGCCGTCGGACGATAGCACAAGCGGAGCGTCAAGGTGTGGTCGGGCCACGCAGCCCCGTTCGGGGGTCCGGGAGGACCAGCGAACGTCCAATAGCGAGACATACCTCCCAAAGCGCCAGCCGGTATCCGAAACCCCTTCATCGGAGGTCAATCTCGTAAGCAGTTGCCATCTAATGACAGCAATGGACATATCGCTGGTGCTTCGGGACTGAGCCACGGGCACTGCAAAGGTGAAAGGGCCGGATAGGTGAGTCTCCTTGTGGGACACGCCGACGGACGGAGGAAGTGGCCCAAATACCGCGAGAATCATTGGTTTGTGCCGATTGTTGCGGGACGGCGACCTCGTCGGACTGAGTCGAGTGTTCCCTAATTAAACACAGCGATTTGATCGCCGTAAGGAAGTCTGCCCGGCTCGCAAGAGCTAAGTCACTCATGATAAAAGTGTTAGCTCGCCATATGCGGCTGCTACACACCTGGCTGCACCCTTGCAGAGCGGGAAGACGACATGTCCAGACTCTTCCCCGCCGCCGTTATCGCCGGCGTCCTGATTGCGGGCACGGCTGTCGTGCCGGTCGAGGCCGGTCCTCAGCCGCGCGGCCACCGTGTCGCGAGCCGCATCCACAAGCTCGACGAAGCGTTGCGCGACGCGCTGCGACGTCCCCCAGCGCCGCAGCACGTCATCATCCGTGTCAAGCCAGGCCGCGAGGAGGCGCTCAAGCGGGCGCTGCGCGGTCATGGTGACCTGGTGACTCGCGAGCACGTCGAGCTCGGTGCCCTCGCGGCGGTCGTTCACGGCGAGGATCTCGAGGCGCTCGCTAACGACGAAGCGGTCGAGTCGGTGGCGTGGGACGCCGTCGTGCGCCCGCACGGGCCGGGCCGCGCGGCGTCGCGGTCGAAGAAGTGGGGCACTCCGCCCGCCTCGCGGCGGCCCAGTTCGAAGCCGTCCCGGCAATCGTCCACCGAGAAGGCGTCCTCCCGCTCCACCGAAGGTCGCGGCGACGGGTCGGTGAGCGCGCAGACCGAGGGGGACGCGCACGAGACTGTCGGCCTGCTCCGCAGCCTCCAGGGGCTCGGGCCGGGGCAGCCGACGGGCCGCGGCGTGGGCGTTGCGATCATCGATTCGGGGATCGAGCCGTCCAGCGACTTCGACGCGCACATCAGCGCGTTCTACGATTTCACTCGCCGCCACTCCCCGAGCGGTGTGTGGGACGTGCAGCAGCCGTACGACGATTACGGCCACGGCACCTTCGTCGCCAGCCTCGTCGCGAACCAGGGCCGCAAAGACGGCAAGTATCAGGGCGTCGCGCCCGGTGTCCACCTGATCGGCATGAAAGCGCTCAAGGCCGACGGGACGGGCCGCACGAGCGACGTCATCGAGGCGATCAACTTCGCGGTTCGCTACCGCAGGCAGCTCGACGTCGACATCATCAATCTGTCGCTCGGTCATCCAATCTACGAGTCTGCCAGGACGGATCCGCTCGTGCAGGCGGTCGAGCACGCCGTCCGGCACGGGATCGTGGTCGTGGTGACCGCCGGCAACTTCGGGATGGACCCGAAGACCCACCAGGTGGGCTACGGCGGCATCACGGTGCCGGGCAACGCGCCTTCGGCCGTTACGGTCGGGGCTGCCGACACCAGACAGACGGTTCCGCGCGCCGACGACACGGTGGCGGCGTTCAGCTCGCGGGGGCCGACGTGGATCGATGGGCTCGCCAAGCCGGACGTCGTCGCGCACGGCGTGGGCACGCTGGCGCGCGCCGCGCGCGGTGCGACGCTGTACGCGCTGTACCCTGAGGTTCTCCTGCGTGGGGATGACGATGACGAGCCGCGGCGGCTGGCCAGCCCCGCGCAGTTTGCCCGCTTGAGCGGCACCAGCATGGCTGCCGCGGTGGCCGCGGGCGTGGCCGCGCTCGTTCTCGAATCGAATCCGCGGCTCACGCCCAACGCAGTGAAGGCCATCCTCGAATACACGGCGACGCCGCTCACGCAGCCCGACGGGCAGCCCTACGACGCGCTCACGCAAGGGACGGGCGAGGTCAACGGCGCCGGCGCCATCGCGCTGGCGAAGGCCATCGACGCGACGGTGCCAGGGGGGGCGCAGTGGGCGGTCCTGCCCGAGCCCTCGACGCTCTTCGGCAAGCAGCTCGCCGCCTGGGCCCAGAACATCGTGTGGGGGAACTACCGCGTGGGCGGCACGGTGCTGCAGCTCAACAGCCTCGCGTGGGACGAAAACATCGTGTGGGGCTCCCTGAGTTCTCGTGACGGCGGGGACAACATCGTCTGGGGCACGCTCGCCGACACGGAGCAGGCCGACAACATCGTCTGGGGCACTGTTTCCTTCGAACGCGAAGGCGACAACATCGTCTGGGGTACGTTCACTCGCGACGACGCGGACAACATCGTCTGGGGTAACACCTTCACCTGGGACGACAACATCGTCTGGGGCAACAGCTTCTTCGGCTACGAAGACGGCGACAACATCGTCTGGGGCACCACCTACGGATGGGACGGCGACGGCGACAATATCGTGTGGGGGAACCTGGACGATGAGAACATCGTGTGGGGCAACTCGTGCCGCGCAGACGACGATGGCTGCGATAACATCGTCTGGGGTAACAACGACGGCGACAACGTCGTGTGGGGCACGACCATCCTGACCGGGCGGGTGAAGTAGCATGGAGCGCCTCGCGGAGCAGAGAACGGCGCTCGTCGAGCTCGGGGCCACGCCGGCTGCGATCGGGGCGGCGTGCCGCGCGGCGGCGGTGTCGACCGACTGGCGCCTGGGGCTGCCCGTCCTGACGGGTGTCCGGGTGGTGCTACGCGAGCTGCGACTCGCGGATGCGCCGTCGCTGCTCGAGCATCTCCGCACCGACGAGGTCGAGCGGTTCATCTCGCCGCCGCCCACGACGGTGGCGGGCTTCGAGCGCTTCATCGAGTGGACGCACCGCATGCGCGAGGCCGGGCGCTACGTCTGCTTCGGCATCGTGCCAGCGGGGCAGGATCGCGCGGTGGGCATCATTCAGGTGAGGCAGTTGGAGCCGAGCTTCAGCACCGCCGAGTGGGGCTTCGCCCTCGGCTTCGACTACTGGGGCACCGGCCTGTTCGCCGAGGGGGCGCGTATGGTGGTCGACTACGTGTTCGAGGCGCTCAACGTCCACAGGCTGGAGGCGCGGGCCGCGGTCCAGAACGGCCGGGGCAACGGCGCGCTGGCGAAGCTGGGGGCGGTTCGCGAAGGCACCCTGCGGCGTTCGTTCCTGCGAAACGGCCAGTATCTCGACCAGGCCCTCTGGGCCATCGTCAGGGAGGACTGGCTGCAGGCGAAGGCCGTCTGGGGCCAGCACGTGCACTGACACCGGTGCGCGTGCGTCGGCGGCTTCCTCTCACCTCCTTCCTTCCACACACCGCCGGGCGCGGGTGACGCGCCCGGCGCCGCACTGTTGAGCTCGGGTTCGCCCCGGCCGGTCGTGCGTCCGTAGCGGCCGGTCTTGGGTCCGTAGCGGCCGGTCTTTAGACCGGCCGTTGCTGGCACCCGTCGAGCCGCGCGTTCGCGCCGGAACCCGGTTCCGCAGGCCGGAAACACGCGCCTCCGGCTTATCGTCCGGAGCACGCGGCGCGCCGCCATCGAGGCCGGCGCGCCCGGTCGTTGGCCTGCGGCGCGTGTTTCGTGCGGGGGTGACGGCCTGCTCCACACGGGTTCCTCGGCGAACGCCCGGCTCGACGCGGCAGGGCGTCAGATCGGTGGGGTCCGGCTTCAGCCGGACCTCGGGGTGTCACCAGTGGGGTCCGGCTTCAGCCGGACCGGCCGCGCATCTACCACCGCGCGCGCGCGCTCGTCGTCGTCGGGGCGCGCTTGACCCACTTGTCCATCCAGTTGAGCATCTCGGCCACGGTGTGCAGCACGGACTCACGCGCCGCATAGCCGTGAGCCTCGTAGGGCAGCGTCACGTAGCGCACGGTGGCCCCGTGGCCCTTGAGCGCCATATAGAGCCGTTCGGACTGGATCGGGAAGGTGCCCGAGTTGTCGTCCATCTCGCCGTGGATGAGCAGGATGGGCTCGTTGATCTTGTTCGCGTGGAAGAACGGCGACATCCGCGCGTAGATCTCGGGGACTTCCCAGAACGTGCGGCGCTCGTTCTGGAACCCGAACGGCGTCAGGGTCCGGTTGTAGGCCCCGCTCCGCGCGATGCCGGCGCGGAAAAGGTCCGAGTGCGCCAGCAAGTTCGCCGTCATGAACGCGCCGTAGCTGTGGCCGCCGATGCCGATGCGGTCCCGGTCGGTCACGCCGAGCGCGACGGCCTTCTCGACGGCCGCCTCGGCGCTCGCCACGAGCTGCTCCACGTAGGTGTCGTTAGCCGTCTCGCCGGGTCCGATGATCGGCATGGTCGGGTTGTCGAAGATCGCGTAGCCCTGCGTGAGGAGCAGCAGGTGCGACGCCCCGCTCACCGTCGTGAAGCGGTACGGTGAGCCCGTCACCTGTCCGGCCACGTCGGGGTCCGTGAATTCCCTCGGGTACGCCCACATGAGCATCGGCAGCTTCTGCCCGGGCTGGTAACCGGCCGGCAGATAAAGCGTCGCCGAGAGCTTGACCCCGTCCTTGCGCGCGTAGGTGACGAACTCTCGTGTCACGCCGCGCAACTGCGGCTGCGGGTCGGTGAACGCCGTCACGGCGCGGCGGCTGCCCGACGCCAGGTCGCGCACGAAATAGTTCGGCGGATCCGTCCTCGTCTCGAACCGCGTGAGCAGCGTCTTGCCGTCGTCGGAAAGCGGGGCCACCACCGACTCGTACGTCTTCGGCTCGCTGCGGAAAAGCCGTTCGGTGGCGAGCGTCCTGAGGTTCAGGCGGTCGAAAAACGGCCGGTCGCCCTCGGGCGACGCGCCCTCGCCGGTCAGGTAGATCGAATCGCCAACCTGCAGGATCGGGCCGCCGCCGAAGCCACCCCCGCGGCCGCCCCCTCCGCCCCGGCGCGCGACGGGGCTGCCCGGGTCGCCGTAGCGGTCCTCCTGCCGGCGATCCCAGAGCTTCCGTGGCGCCGCGCCCGGCTCGAGCATCCACGTCCGCGTCCGACGCGTGGCGCGGTCGGATTCCGACAGCAGGCCGATCCCCTTTTCCGTCCAGGAGAGTCCGGCATACCGGTACTCGGTGCGGGCGATCTCGACGGGCTGTCCCGCGAACGGCGCCGCGAGGGCCATGACCTTGTCGCGGTGGGGCACCTGGGTGCGGGGGTTGCCGCCGTCGAGCGCCTCCACCCACACGAGCGTGGCCGGCTGGTCCGGCCGCCACCGCCAGGCGCGCGGGCCCGTGATGACGCCGTTGATCGGCACGCCTTCGGTCGTCGGCACATCCGCGATCGTGCGGACGAGCTGGCCACGCTGGTTCCACACTTCCACGTCTTTCGGGAACCCGCTCATCGGCACGAGCCGCGAGAACGGCCGCTTGATGCGCGCGACGAGGAGGTAGTCGTTGTTCGGCGACAGCGACGCCGTGTCCACGATGCCCGGCCGGCCCACGGGCGTCTGCCGGCCGGTCGTCGCGTCGACGAACGCGAGCTGGCTCGTGAAGTAGTACTCGAACAGAGCCTCGTCGTGCTCCGTCTCCAGCAGATCTTGGTAGGTCGGGGCCGGCGCCGCCTTGCCGTAGTTCTCCTGGATGTTCGGCCCGCTCGGCACCACCGGTGCCCGCGGTTCCGGCCCGCGGTTTGCCGGGACGAACCGGCACAGCAGCCCGCTCCCGTCCTCGAGCCAGTCGCACGGGTCACCGGTCGTGCCGTTCAGGTTCGAAGCGACGAGCTTCGACTGGCCCGTGGTGGTATCGGCCACGTACAGGTCGATGCCGTCCGGTCGCGTGTTGGTGAAGGCCAGACGCTTCCCGTCCGGTGAGAAGCTGACACCACCCAGCCGCGCCGAGGGCGGAACAACGACCTTCCGCTCGCTCCCGTCGGCGATGGACTTCAGCGTGATCGCGAAGACCGCCCCCGTGCGCTGCTGGGGGCCGTTGGTTCGCGGGTTGATCCGCGTGCCCGCCAGCCGGTACACCGGCTGGGCCAGGTCCGCGATGGTCGGCATGCTTCGCCGCTCGAGAATCGCCAGCGTCCGGCGCGTCGGATCCACCGTGACGGCCGGCGTCGGCCGCGCGTCGAGCATGTCCACGATGATCTTGGGCGGCGTGAGATACGCTGTGGCGGCCGACGGCGTCTGGCCGACGAGCGACCCGACGAGGGCCAGCGCCACGGCGGCGAAAACCACCAGCTTGCCTCGCGTCATAGGAGCCTCCCTGAACGCGCCATTCTAATACCGGCGTAGGGGCTGACGCTCGGGTCCGCCGAGTGTGGTCGATCGCACCACCCTGCGGCGACCTCCGGCGCGACGGCGATCGAGAGGCGGTCTATCCTAGTCAGTCGATGCCTCCTGTCACCTTCTCGCGCCGCGTCCCGGAGGACCTCGCGCCGAATCGCCTGGCGCGGGCCCTCGCGGCCCACCGCGCGGCCGGGTGGCCGCTCATCGACCTGACCGAGACGAATCCGACGCGCGTGGGACTGGCGCACGCGGCGGAGGTCCTCGCGGCGCTGGCCGCCCCCGACGCCGTTCGCTACGAGCCCGAGCCCTTCGGCCTCCTCGCCGCGCGGTGCGCCGTCGCGGGAGAGTATGCCCGGCGAGGCCTCGACGTCGACCCAGCGGGCATCCTGCTGACGCCCGGCACGAGCGACGCGTACGCCTACCTGTTCAAACTCCTCAGCGACCCAGGCGACGACGTGCTCGTGCCCACGCCGAGCTATCCGCTGTTCGATCACCTGGCGCGCCTCGAAGCCATTCGGCCCGTGCCGTACGCCCTGCGCTTCGACGGCGCCTGGCAGATCGACCCGGACGCCGTCGCGCAGGCGTTGACCCCGAGGACGCGAGCCGTGGTCGTCGTCAGTCCGAACAACCCGACGGGATCGTACCTGAAACGAAGGGAGCTGGAGGCTCTCGGGCGCTTGTGCGCAGCGCGGGGGATGGCGCTCATCGGCGACGAGGTGTTCGTCGACTATGGCCTCGAGCCGCCGTCGGCGCCGCCCGCCTCGGTGCTGGAGCAGCACGAGGCGCTCAGCTTCAGCCTGGGTGGACTGTCCAAGGCCGCGGCGTTGCCACAGGTCAAGCTCTCCTGGATCGTCGTGCACGGGCCGAGGGCGCTCGTGGAGGCGGCGTGCGCGCGCCTCGAGCTGATCGCGGACACCTACCTCGCCGTGTCGACGCCCGTGCAGCTCGCCGCCCGCGCGCTCCTCGCCGCCGGCGCGCGGGTTCGCGCGCAGGTGCAGCAGCGGCTCGAGACGAACCTGGCCGCGCTCAGGCGGGCGGCGGCCGCTCACCCGTCGTGTCGGGTGCTGCCGGTCGAAGGCGGCTGGAGCGCCGTCGTCCAGGTTCCCGCGACCCGGCGCGACGAGGCGCTGGCGCTCGAGCTGCTCGAGCGAGACGGCGTGCTCGTCCACCCGGGGTACTTCTTCGACTTCCCGCGAGAGGCCTTCGTCGTCCTGAGCCTGCTCCCGCGGGTGGAGGAGTTCGAGGAGGGCGTGCGCCGCCTGCTCCGCCGCGCGTCCGCGTGATATGGTGGCGTCGTGTCCGGCGAACGCGCTTCGCGTCCTGACGATGGCTCGCCTGCATCGCCTGTCCCCGACGTGAGCGAACGTCACGCCGGCGTCCTCGTTCCGCTCTTTTCGATCCCGTCGACCACGAGCTGGGGCATCGGCGAGATCGGCGACCTCTCGAAGCTGGCGCGGTGGCTCCGCGCCGCGTGCCTCGACGTGCTGCAGATCTTGCCGGTCAACGAGATGGCGGAAGGCCAGCACTCGCCCTACTCCGCGCTGAGCGCCATGGCGATCGATCCGATCTACATCGCCCTGGGCGAGCTGGACGATTTCGTGGCCCTCGGCGGCGAGGCCGGACTCGACGTCGCCGCGCGGGCCGATCTGTCCGAGGTCCGGCGCACGCTGGCCATCGACTACGACACCGTGCGCGCCCTCAAGGACGCGGCACTCCGCGCCGCGTTCGACCGGTTCTACGACGTCGAGTGGGTGGCCGGATCGCCGCGCGCAGTGGCGTTCGCCGAGTTTCTCGAGCGCGAGCGCTGGTGGATCGACGACTACGCCCTCTTCCGCGTGCTGCACGCGCGCTTCCGCCAGCAGCCGTGGCGCGAGTGGCCGGAGCCGTTTCGCCGGCGGGCGCCGAACGCGCTCGAGGTGGTCAGGCGCGAGGAGGCCCGCGAGATCCTCTACCGGCAATACCTGCAGTGGGTCGCCCACGAGCAGTGGCAACGCGCCCACTCGGCCAGTGGCCTTCTCGTCTTCGGCGACTTCCCGTTCACCGTGAGCGGCGACAGCGCCGACGTCTGGACCCATCAGGACGTCTTCGACCTGGACGCCTCGGTCGGCGCGCCGCCGGATGCCTTCGCCGCCGACGGCCAGGACTGGGGCGTGCCGGCCTACCGGTGGGACGCGATGCGGGCACGCGACTTCGCCTGGCTCCGCGCCCGCGCCCGGCGCAGCGCCGACCTGTACGACGGCTACCGCGTCGACCACGTCGTCGGCTTCTATCGAACCTACGTGCGCCCGGCGCGCGGGGCTCCCCGCTTCGTGCCCGCGGTCGAGGCCGACCAGGTCGCGCTCGGCGAGCAGGTGCTCACGGCTCTGGCGGCCGCCGGCGCCCGCGTCGTGGCCGAGGACCTGGGGACGGTCCCCGACTTCGTCCGCAGCTCCCTCAGCCGCCTCGGCATCCCCGGCTACAAGGTGCTGCGCTGGGAGCGTGCGTGGGACGAGCCGGGCCGGCCGTTCCGCGACCCCACGGCCTATCCGCCCCTGTCGGTGGCGACGACCGGGACCCACGATACCGAGCCGCTCGCCGCGTGGTGGGACGAGCTGCCGGCGGCCGACCGCGCGCAGCTCGCGGCGCTGCCGCGCCTCGCGCGGCGGCCGATCGCCTGGGGCACGACCCGCTTCACCCCAGCCGTGCGCGACGCGCTGCTGGACCTGATCTTCTCCGCGCCGTCGGTGTACGTCATGATCCCGATTCAGGATGTCTTCGGCTGGCGCGATCGCATCAACCTCCCTGGCACCGTGCGCGACGACAACTGGACCTGGCGCATGCTCTGGCCGTCAGACGTCCTGCTGGACGACCCGGAGCCCCGGGAGCGTGCGGCGGCGCTCTGTGCGCTGGTGCACACCTGGCGCGCGATGAGAGGACCAGGTTAGACCTCACACTCTCCTCGCGTCCGCGATCGCGGAGAGGGGCCTGCGGCCCGAACCCTGACGGCGGACCGCGCGGGGCGCTCTTGCGGGCGCACGCCCGCGGTGCGAGAATACGCCGCGTTTGTCGTGGGAGCTCGTGCGTGATCGGAGCTCCCTCGTGGAGGCGCTATGAAACCAGTCTGGACAGGCGTCATCGGCGTCGCCTTCGGCGCGACGCTGGCACTCGCGCAGTCGGGCACCGACCGCCTCACGGCGGAGACCTTCGCGCCGCTGACCTTCAGGTCGATCGGCCCCAGCCTCACGACCGGGCGCATCTCGGACGTCGAGGTCGACCCGAAGAACCCCAGCGTCTGGTACGTCGCGGCGTCGAGCGGCAACCTGTGGAAGACCGAGAACCGCGGCAACACCTGGACGCCCATCTTCGAGACCTACGGGTCGTTCTCGCTCGGCTGCGTGAAGGTCGACCCGAAGAACCCGAACGTCGTCTGGCTGGGCACCGGCGAGAACAACAACCAGCGGAGCGTGGCCTTCGGCGACGGCGTGTACAAGTCGACCGACGGCGGCAAGACCTGGACGCGCGTGGGGCTCGAGCACTCCGAACACATCCAGAACATCGTGATCGACCCCCGCGATTCGAACGTCGTCTACGTGACGGCGATCGGACCCCTCTGGTCGTCCGGCGGCGACCGCGGCCTGTACAAGACGACTGACGGCGGCAAGACCTGGAAGGCCATCCTCACGATCAGCCCCGACACCGGCGTCACCGACATGGTGATGGATCCGAAGCGGCCGGACGTCATCTACGCAGCGGCCTACCAGCGCCGGCGCGCCGTCGGGCAGCTCGTCGGCGGCGGACCGGAGAGCGGCATCTACAAAACCACCGACGGCGGCAAGCGCTGGACGAAGCTGACCAGGGGGCTCCCCACAGTCGACATCGGCCGGATCGGGCTCGGCATCAACTGGCGCAATCCGAACACGGTTTATGCGCTCGTGACGGCGCAGCGCGGGCAGGGCGGGTTCTTCCGCTCCGACGATGGCGGCGCGACGTGGACGCGGATCGGGCGGACCGTCGCAGCCGGCCGCGGCGCCGGGTTTGGCGGTGGTGGGCAGGCCCCGCAGCAGCCGCAGACCCCGCCGGCGCCCTGCGGCCCTCTCGGCGCGACGCCGCCTCCGGCCCAGCCGGCGACGCCTCCAGCGGGTCGTGGCGGGGCGCCGGCCGACGATTGTTACCGCGGCGGCGACCCCGGCTACTACAACGAGATCTTCGTCGACGCGCACGACCCGGAGACGATCTGGTCGCCGCAGACCCAGATGTATCGCAGCACCGACGGCGGTAGAACCTGGTCGGTCGTGCCGCTGCCGGGCGTGCACGTCGACCATCACGAGATCGTGTTTGACCCGGCCGACAAGAACCACATCCTCATCGGCAACGACGGCGGGCTCTACGAGACGTGGGACGGGCTGAAGACCTTCCGCCACTTCACCAACCTGCCGCTCTCGCAGTTCTACCGGATCTCCGTCGACAACCGGCGGCCGTTCTACCACGTCTGCGGCGGCACGCAGGACAACGGCTCCCACTGCGGCCCGTCGCGCACGCTCTACACGGTCGGCGTCCGGACGAGCGACTGGTACGTGGTGGGCGGGGGCGACGGCTTCCAGCCGCGCGTCGACCCGGAGGACCCGAACATCATCTACAACGAGTCGCAGGGCGGCAACCTCAGCCGCCTGGACCTGCGGACGGGCCAGAACGTCAACATCCGCAACCGTATTCCCGGCGCGGGCCGGGGCGCGGGTCCGGGCGCGCAGGCTGGCACCGCCGAGGGCCCGCGGCTCAGGTGGCACTGGGACGCGCCCTACATCATCAGTCCGCACTCGGCCCGTCGCCTGTACTTCGCCGGCAATCGCGTTTTCCGCAGCGACGACCGCGGCGACAGCTGGGTCGCCGTCAGCCCGGACCTCACCCGCCAGCTCGACCCGACCAAGATCCCGATCATGGGCAAGGTCTGGCCGGCCGACTCGGTGGCGTTCAACCAGGCCACGACGCCGCTCAGCACGATCACGGCGCTCGACGAGTCGCCGCTCGTCGAAGGCCTCCTGTACGCGGGGACCGACGATGGGCTGGTGCAGGTGACCGAGGACGGTGGACGCTCGTGGCGGAAGATCGAGCGGTTCCCCGGCGTGGCCGAGTACGCCTACGTCACCGACATCTTCGCGTCGGCGCGCGAGGCCGACACGGTGTTCGTGACGCTCAACAACTACCAGCGAGGCGACTACAAGCCCTACGTCGTCAAGAGCACGGACCGCGGGCGAACGTGGACGAACATCTCGGGTGACCTGCCGCCGCGCTCCGGGGCCTGGAGCATCGTGCAGGATCACCTCGACGGCCACCTGCTCTTCGTCGGCCTCGAGTTCGGCGTGTACTTCACCGTCGACGGCGGCGCGCACTGGACGCAGCTCAAGGGGGGCATCCCGACCATTCAGGCGCGCGACCTGGCGATCCAGCGGCGCGAGCACGACCTCGTCGTCGGCACGTTCGGGCGGGGCGCGTTCATCCTCGACGACTACTCGCCCTTGAGGGCCGTCACGCGCGAGGTGCTCGCGGCCGAGGCCTACCTGTTCCCGCTGCGCGACGCCTATCTCTACGACCAGCTGGGTTACGTGCGGGCGGCCTGGGGCAACGAGGCGAGGCCGAACCCGCCGTACGGCGCGGTCTTCACCTATCACGTGGGTCAGGTCCCTGCCGGCGACGCGCGGCTCGTCCTCACGATCGCCGACGAGGGCGGCCGGCAGGTCAGGCGGATGGAGGTGCCGAAGGACGCCGGGCTTCATCGCGTGGCCTGGAACCTTCGTGCCGACCCGCCGCCGCAGCCGGCGGGCGGACGGGGTGGCCGGGGGGCTGGCGGCGACGAGCAGCAGGAGCCGCCGGCGTTCGGGCGGGGCCGCGGCGCGGCCCAGCAAGGGCCGGTCGTGGCGCCGGGCGCGTACCGCGCGCAGCTCGGGCGCCTCGTCGGGACCGAGGTCACGCCGATCGGCGAACCGCAGCGGTTCCACGTGGTGCCGCTGCCGCGGTGATACCGGTTGTGGTGGCTGCTCTTCGCGCTCGCGCAGCCGCCGGCTGAGCAGACCCGGATTCGGGTCGAGTTCGCGCCGGGCGGCGACTGCATCGTGTCGGTGGTCGGGGTCCGCGGCCGCGCGAGCGTGACCTACCCGCGCCGCACCGCCGAGTGGCGGTGTGCGGTGCCTGCGCTCGCCGATACGGCGGGTGGCGGGGCGAGCGTCGCGCTCGAAGTCTGGCTGCCGGACGGCGCCGCGCGGCCGGTCGGCGAGTTTCCGCGACTCGCGTGGGCGCGCCGCGACGGTCGCTGGGTGGGCGCGGCGCGCGTCGCAGCACCGCCGGCGTTCGTGCGCGTGCCCGCGCCGGGGCGCGCCGCCTGGTGGCGCGCCGTCGCCCTCGACCTGACGGTTCTGGCGGCCGCCCTTGCCGCCGGGCTGTGGTCGGTCATCCGGGGACGCGAGGCGTGACGGGCTTCGGCTGGAATTTCTACGGCTTCTTCCTCTTCGCGGCGGCGTGGATCGCAGCCTATTTCGCCTGGGCCCGGTGGATGGCCCGACGAGACGCCCCGTGAGCCTCACCCTCGGCCTGGTTTTCGCAGGCTATTTCCTCGCCGTCGTCGCCCTGGCGCGCCTGGGCTACCGCCGCACCCGCACCTCGGCCGACTTCATCGTCGCGGGCCGATCGCTCGGTGCGCTGGTCGGCGGCGCCACGCTGGCGGCGACCCAGATGAGCGCCGGGACGTTCGTCGGGACGGTGGGCCTCCACTACCTCGCCGGCGTGTGTTTCGCGTGGGTCTGGCCCGGCGCCTGGCTGGGCTGGTTGATCGCGGCCGTCTTCGTGGCGCCGAAGCTCCGCGCCGCCGGCGTCCTAACGATCCCGGAGTACTGCGAGATGCGGTACGGCAGCCGGGTGGTGGGCGCCGTCGCCGCGTCGCTCATCGTCGTGGCCTACACCATTTACCTCGTGGCCCAGTACAAGGCGAGCGGGATTCTCGTGTCGACCGTGCTCGGGTGGCCGGCCTGGACGGGGATGCTCCTGGTGGTGGCGAGCACGCTGCTCTACTCGCTCGCGGGCGGCCTGCACGGCGGGGCGCGCATCGACTTGCTTCAGGCCACGGTGATGGCCGTGGGGCTCGTGGCGGCGGTGCCGTACCTGGTCGGCCACATCGGCGGCGTGTCGGCGCTCGGCCGCGCGCTCGCCCAGATCGACCCACGGCTGGTGGGCTGGTTCTACGGATGGCGCGAGCTCGTCGCGTTCGGCACCGCCTTCGGGCTGTCGCTCGCCGCGACGCCCCTCGAGATCACGCGCTTCATGGCGATGCGCGACCGGGCGACAGCCCGCTACGCGATCGGGGTGGCGTACATCTTCCAGGCGATCATCGGGAGCGCCGTCCTCATGGTCGGACTTTCGATGCGAGCCCTCTTCCCTACGCTCCCGTCGCCTGACCTGGCCAGCGCCACGATGGCGGCGCAGGTGCTGACTCCGGTCGCCGGCGCGCTCGTGATCGTCGCGGCGGTTTCGGCGATCATGAGCACGGTGAACGCCGTCCTGCTGGTCGGGGCCGCCAGCGTGGCGCACGACCTGTACGGGCGGCTGCTCCGGCCGAACGCGACCGACGCCGAGCGGCTGTGGATGAACCGCGTCGCAGTCGTGGTGCTCGCGCTTGTGCCGGTCGGGTTCGCCGTGCACCAGGTGGCGCTCGTGCAGTACATCGTCATCGTCCAGGCGAGCCTCGTGGCGAGCGTGTTCTTCGCGCCGGTCGTGATCGGCTTGAACGCCCGCCGCGGCAGCGCGCGGGCGGCGCTGGCGTCGATGCTGGCGGGCGCGACGGCGTGCGTCGCCTGGACTCGCCTCGGACTGGGCGCCGGCGCCCTGGACCCCATCCTCGGCAGCGTGTTCGCGGGCGTCGGTGCGAGCATCGTCGTGTTCGTCTGGGTGAGCCTGCTCGAGCCGACGTCGGGTCGGCCGGCGGGCGGGCGTGCGCAGGTGGGCCCATGACCTACAAGGACCCTGAGCTCGAACGTCGCGCGCACCAGGCCATCGACCTCGCCGAAGCGCGCGCCCTCATCGACCGCTTCGCGACGCTCACCCGGGAGTCGGGCAGCGCCGACGAGCGCGCGGCGGCCGAGTACCTCGTGTCGCGCCTCGAGGCGCTCCGCATCCCGGTCACGGTGTACGAACCGTCGCTCTACTTGAGCATCCCCGAGCGATCCGAACTGCGCCTCGTCGGTCGCGACGAGACGTGGATGCCCTCCTCGCGGCCACCGGCCTTCGCCCGCTCCACGGACGGGGAAGAACTCGTCGGTGAGGTGTGCTACGTGCCCTCTCGGTTCGCCGAGGGCACAGCCGATCTTTTCGACACGCCGCTCGCCGCGGTCGGCGGGGCGGGTGCCGGCGACCCGGTGGCCGGACGCATCGTCTTGACCGAGGGGTACTCGATGCCGGGCACGGTGCACGCCTTCGAGCGGCGCGGCGCGATCGGGCAGATCTACATCCATCCGGGAGCGGCGATTCACGAGGGGATCTGCACGCCGATCTGGGGCACCCCGACCCACGAGTCCCGGCACCGCCAGCCGCGTACCCCGGTGGTCTCGGTCTCCCGGCCCGACGGCGAGCAGCTCGCCGCCCTGGCCCGAGGCGGGGCGCTCCGCGTGGGCATCCGAACCTGGCTCCGCGAAGGCTGGTGGCCGTGCCTGCTGCCGGTCGCCGAGGTCGAGGGCACCGAGGACCCCGAGGAGTTCGTGCTGGTCCACGGCCACTACGATTCGTGGTACGTCGGCATCGGCGACAACGCCACCGGTGACGCGGCTCTCCTCGAAATCGCCCGCGTGCTGCACGGTCTGCGCCACCGGCTCAAGCGAAGCGTGCGCGTGGCGTGGTGGCCGGGGCATTCCACCGGGCGCTACGCCGGCTCGACGTGGTACGCCGACACGTTCGCCATCGAGCTCGACGAATGGTGCATCGCTCACGTCAATGTCGACTCGCCCGGGTGCCGGGGCGCGATGGCGTACGAAGAGGTCATGTGGATGGCCGAGGCCGCCGAGCTGTGCCTCGAGGCGATCGCCGATGCCGTGGGCGAGCGCGCGCGCGGCATGCGTCCACTGCGCGCCGGCGACTACTCGTTCAACCAGATCGGCACGACCGGCTGCTACATGCTGCTGTCGAACATCCCGCGCGCCGAGCGGGACGCGCGCGGCTACTACGGCGTCGGCGGCTGCGGCGGCAGCCCCGTGTGGCATACGCCCGACGATGGGCCGGCGGTGGCCGACCTGGACATCCTGCGCCGCGACGTGATGGTCTACTTGACGACGATCGTTCGCGTGGTGAACGCGCCGCTGCATCCCTTCGACTACGTCGCGACGGTGGACGAGCTGGCCGCAGCGGTCGATCGCTATCGCGCGCTGGCCGGCGGCGAAGTCGACTTCGAGCCGATCGTCGCCGACTTGCGGCGCCTGCGCCACGAGCTGGTACGCTGGCGCGCGGAGGCGGAACGGCGCGTCGTCGAGGAGGCGTACGACCCGGAGGTCCGCCGGGCCCTCAACGCGACGCTGCGCCGGGTGGCGCGGTGGCTCGTCCCGCTCGGCTACGCCCGCGGCGAGCGCTTCGACCACGACCCCGCGGTCAAACTGCCCACGCTGCCGCGGCTCGAGGCGGCGGCCACGCTCCAATCGGCTCCGGCGGCCCTCAAGCCGTTCATCCGCACCGCGCTCGTCCGCGAGATGAACAAGGTGCGGGCGGCCCTCCGCGCCGCACGCCACGAGCTCCAGCACCCCGTGTGAGGCCGGCACCCCGTTTCGGCCGAATCACGACGCGCTGGCGGCGGCTCGGGCCGACCCCGGGTGGTCTCTCCCCGCCGTGGATCGCTCTTCCCGGTCACGGTGCGAAGCGCGCGACGGTGAGGGAGAGCGGCGTAAGCTAGTAGAGTCATGACAGCGCGTTGGCGCCGAGCCGCACGGATCACGGCGGCCGTCGGGCTCGTCGGCCTGGGCGCCCTCGCCCTGCTGCACACGCGGCCTGCGCGGGCCAGCGTCCTCGCGTGGGTGGCGCGCGAGGTCCGCACTCGCGCCGGCGTCGGCTTCGAGGCGCGCCGCCTCGACTACAACCTGGCCGCGGGCTGGATTCGTCTCCTCGACGTGCGCCTGTGGCGCGTCGGGGCGCCCGAGGCCCAACCGGGGCCGCCGCCGTTCTTCGAGGCCGACGCGATCGAGATCGACCTCGCGCCTTCGGTGCTGGCAGGTCGGGTCGTCCTCGACGCGGCCCGGCTCGTGCGGCCGCGCGTGACACTCGTCCGCGCGGCGGACGGGCGGTGGAACCTTCCTCAGCTCCCACCGCGACTAGGCGGAGCGCGCGACCGCCGGATCGTTCCCGTCCGCCGGATCGAGCTCGACGCGGGTACGCTTGCCTATCGCGACGACGGGCGCGCCATCGAGGTGGAGGTGCGAGAGCTGGCCCTCGACCTTCGCGACGTCGGCGCGGGCGTGCTGGAGGGGCGCGCCGAGGCGGGCGGTGCCGCCAGCGTTCGAGTGTTCGGGCGGCACGCGGTGATCGACCGGCTGCGCGCGCGCATCCGGTTCGACGGGCGGACCGTCGCCTGCGATCCGCTGGTGCTCGAGGCGCCGGGGGGCGACGTCGAGCTGGCGGGACGTCTCGACGTCGTGGGCGAGCAGCCTCGCGTGGAGGTGTCAGGGGCCGTCAGACTCGACGCTCGCCGGCTCGCCGCGTGGTGGCCGGCGCTCGGTCCGGTCTCGGGCGCCCTCGCCGCGAGCGGCCGCCTGGTGGGACCGCTCGCAGGCCCGGTCGCCACGGCCCACCTCGTGGGTGGCGTGGCGGGCGGCCAGGTCACGGCGGCGGCGCGGATCGCGCTCGGCGAGCGCGATCGGCCGAGCACCGTGGCGGTCGATTATCGGGGAATCGCGCTCGAGCAGGTCTTCGCGGCCGCACGGGTCGCGCCGCCCGTGCGGCTCGCGGCGCGGCTCGACGGGCGCATGTCGGCGAGCTGGGACGGCGCCAGCCTGGACACGCTGCGGCTCGCCGTCGAGAACCGGGTCGGCAGCGCGGCGCGCCCCGGGCATCTGACGGCGGCCGCGCGCCGCCGACCGCTCGACCTCACCGGTCGGGCCTTCCTGCACCTCGAGCGGGGCCGCTGGCTCCTCCGGCAGAGACACGACCTCGGTCGGGCGCTCACGGTCTCCGGCGACATCGAGGGCCGGCTCGGGCGCGAAGGCCTCCACCGCCTTCCGCTCACCGGGCGCCTCGCGGCCGACGCCCCGGATCTCGCGCGGCTGCTCGTCGCGCTCGATGCCGCTGGCCTCGACGTCTCCACGGTTCGCACCGCGGGCGTCCGCGGTCCGGTGCGGGCGCGCCTCGCGGTCAGCGGTACGCTGGTCGACCCGCGCGTAGTGGGCCGCGTCGAGTCGGCGGGGTTCGAGATTGCGACTTCGGGGCCGGCGGCGCTCGAGGGTCAGTTCGTCCTCGACCGTCGCAGCGTGGAGCTGAGGGGCCTCGCGCTCCGCGAGGGCGCAAACCGCCTCGAGAGTGACGCCGTGGTCTCGTTCGAGCGACGCACCCTCGAGGGAAAGGTCGCCGCGCAGATCCGCGACCCGGCGGCGTGGCTGGGCGCCGTCCCGGAGTCGTGGCGCCCGTCGGGCACGCTCGCCGTGTCCGCCCGCCTCGGCGGCCGGATCGACCGTCCCGTCGTCGACCTGACGATCGTCGGCGATGCGGTCGAGGTCGCAGGCCAGTCACTCGGACATCTCGATGCGGCCGTTCGTCTCGCCGACGGCGTCCTCGAAATCGAGCGGCTCTCGGCCGAGCAGGGGCCCCGAGGCCACCTCGCGATCGCCGGACGCTACGACTTCCGGGGCGGGCGGTACGCCGTCGCGGCACGAGTGAACGATCTCGCCTTCGGTCCGTTCGGGCGCCGGGATCCGGAGGCCGCCCGGGTCCCACTCGTCGGTCGAGCGACGGGCGAGCTCGAAGGCACCGGGACGCTGGCGAGCCCCGTCGCTCGCGTCCGCCTCGCGCTGGACAGCCTCGCGTGGGGCACGCTGGCGCTCGGCCACGCCGAGGTCACAGCCGTTCTGTCGGGCCAGCAGGCTCGCGTGAGCGCACGCGCCCCCGAGCTCCGGACGGACGCCGAGATCTCCGTCGGGCTCGGGCGGCCTCACCGGTTCGCGCTCATCGGACGCGTGGCCGACGCCGACCTCGCGCGCTGGTGGCCAGTCCCGGGCGGCGCCGAGCCGCAGTTCAGGGGGCGGGCCAGCTTGGGGATCGAGGCCGCCGGCTCGCTCGACGACCTCGCCGCCGTCGATGCCGAGCTGTCGATCGAGGCCCTCGAGGCCCAGGTCGCATCGGCGCGCGTCGTGCTCGCGCGGCCGGCTCGTCTCCGGTACGCCGGCGGCCAGCTCGCCGTGGCCGGTCTCGAGGTTGGAAGCGGCGCGACGCGCATGAGCGTGTCCGGCCTGCTCGCGGTTTCGGGGTCGGCCAGCCGGCTCGCGGTCGCGCTCGACGGCGACCTCCGGGATCTGGAGCCGTTGCTTCCCCGGGCCCTTCACCTCAAGGCGGAAGGCTCGCTCCACGCCGAGATAGTCGCCACCGGGTCGCCCGAACGCCCCGACGTGGCGGCCGACCTCGCGATCACGGCAGGCGCGCTCGGCGTCGGCGGGCTGCCGGCGGTTCACGACCTCGACCTCCAGGCGACGCTTCGTGACGGCGCCCTCGAGCTGCGGCGGCTCGCGGCGCGCTGGCAGGGCGCTGGCGTCGCGGCCACGGGGCGCTTGCCGCTCTCGCTCCTCGACCGCTGGCTGCCTCAGGCGTACCGCCGAACGTTCCCTCCGGGTGACCGCGCGGCGCGGCTCTCGGCGCGGATCGACTCCGTGACGACGGAGGTGCTGAAGCCGTGGCTCGGCGGCGACCGCGCGCAGCGCGTCGAGCTGGACGCGGCTGCCGAGCTCACGGCGGAAGCGGACGGGCTCTCGATCGAACGCGTGCGGGGCGAGCTCGCCTTCGGACGCCTGACGCTCAGTCTCGGGAAGGTGTCGCTCGAACAGCAGCGGCCCACGCGGCTGACCTTCGGCGCCGCGCGCCTGGCGGTCGCTGACTGGACCTGGTCGGGCCCGGCAGGCGACCTCACCGTGACAGGCGGCGTCGCGCTCGGCGTGCCATCGCAGGTCGACGCCCATCTGCGAGGCCGCGTCGCGCTTCGGGCGCTCGGCGCCTTCGTGTCCGGCGTGGCCGCGGGCGGGCTCGCCCAGGTCGACTTGCGCGTCGCGGGGTCGGCGGCCGAGCCGCAGGTCACCGGGACGCTGGAGGTGACCGACGGCGAGTTGCGCCTCGCCGCCCCGCGGCTGGTGGTGACCGGTGCGAAGGGGCACGTCGACCTCGCCGGTGACCGCCTCGTCGTCCGCCGTGTGGCGGCCGACCTTAACGGCGGCCGTCTGGAGCTCGGAGGCGAGCTACTTCGCGAGGGGTGGCGCGTTATCGGCGGCGAGCTGGCCGCGCGCGTGCAGGAGGCGGCGTTCGAGTGGCCCAAGGGCCTCCGCACGGAAGTTTCCGCCGCCCTCACCCTGCGGCCGTCGGGTGAGGCCGCGACGCTGGCGGGGCGGATCACCGTGCGGAGAGGCGTCTATCGGGAGCCCCTCGTCCTCACCGAGCAGGCGCTCGAGGCGTGGCGCGGCGCCGCAGCGCCCCCGCCGGCTGGGGCTTCCTGGCTCGATCGCCTTCGCCTCGATCTGGTGCTGGCGAGCGACGAGCAGATCCTCGTCGACAACAACTACGGGCAGGTGGCGGCGAGTCTCGACCTTCGCGTCGCGGGCACGGCAGCACGGCTCGGGATGAGCGGCCGGATCACCTTCGAAGAAGGCGGCCGGCTGTACGTGGGAGGCCACGTGTACCGCCTGGAGCGCGGGACGATCGACTTCGTCGACCCGGCAGGCATCGAACCCGAGCTCGCGTTCACGGCCGCGACGCGCGTCGCCGGCTACGACGTCACCCTGTCGGTGAGCGGCTCGCCCGGCGCCGTCCGGGCCGAGCTCAGTGCCGACCCGCCGCTTGCCGAAGGCGACATCGTGGCGCTGCTGCTGACGGGCCAGCCGGCCTCGGACCTCGGGTTCGCCGCCGCGCCCCAGATGCGCGACCAGGTGCTCGGCTATCTCTCCGGCGACCTGCTGGCACTCGCCGGCACGCGCGTCGGCGTCGACGTCGTGCGGCTCGAGCGCGGGACGCGCGACGACCTGTTCGGCGTCGACCCGGCGCTCGTGGCGGCGGAGGTCGACCCGGCGACGCGGCTCTCGCTCACCAAGCGCGTCGGCGAGCAGGTCGAGGTCGTGTTGTCGCAGAACCTCCGGGCGATGGGGCGCCTGACCTGGATCGTGCTCTACCGGCCCGGGCGCGGCGTCGAGCTTCGAGGGCTCTCGCGCGACGATGCGAGTCGGGCCGTCGAGGTGTCGCAGCGCCTGATCCTCGGCGGGCCGCGCGCGGGCGCCGGCGGCGTCGGACCGGCGCGGGCCGGGGCGCGTCCGCGCGTCGCCGCCGTCCGGCTCGAGCTCCCGCCTGGCGTCGACGAGGGCGACCTGCGGCGTCGCCTCGGGGTGCAGGCGGGCGATCGCTTCGAGTTCGATCGGTGGCAGCAGGGCCGCGAGCGGCTCGAGGCGCTGTTTCGCGCGCGCGGTCACGCTGAGGTGCGCGTGCGGAGCGACCGCACGCCCGTGGAAGGCCGCGAGCCGCCCGCGGTGGTCTTGACCTACCGGGTCGAGCCCGGGCCGGCCACCGAGGTGGTCATGCGCGGCCATCCCCTGTCCCCTCGCCTGCGACGCGCGATCGCGGCGCGCTGGGCGAGCGGTGTGTTCGACGAGCACGTCGTCGCGGATGTGCGCGATCTCGTGCGCGAGACGCTCGCGCGCGACGGGTACCTCCAGGCGCGCGTCGGCGTCGGGCTCTCGGCGAACCCGCCCGTGGGACCGCCCGCCACGAAGACGCTCACCGTCGAGGTGGAGCCCGGCCCGCGCACCGGGCGTCGACTCGTCGAGTTCCGCGGGAACCAACGGATCTCGACGAGCCGCCTGGAGCGCCACCTCCGGGAGCACGGCCTGGACCTCGCGCCGTGGCTGGCGCCGGCCTCGGTCGATGCCGCGCTCGAGGCGCTGTACGCGAGCGAGGGGTTCCTCCTGGCGCGGGTCGAGACGGGAGAGCCCAGGGTCGACGGCGAGCGCTCGGTCGTGCGCGTGACGATCGCCGAAGGGCCGCTCTTCACGGTGGCCGACGTCCGGTTCGCGGGCGCGCGCGGGCTGCGCGTGGAGGCGCTGCGCCGGGTGGCCGGCGTCCAGGTCGGCCGGCCGTATCGACCCGGCGAGGCGGACGAGGCACGGAGGGCCGTGGAAGGGGCGTATCGCCGGGCCGGCTACGCGCGCGCCGAGGTGCGAGTCCGCCGCGAGATCGACCGCGCGCGGGCGGCGGTGGTGCTCGTCGTCGACATCGACGAGGGTCCGCGGCAGATTGTCGGCGACGTGGTGGTGATGGGGGCCAGGGGGCCGACCGCGGCGCTCGCTGCGCGCGCCCTGACCGTGGCGCGAGGGGCGCCCGCCAGCCTCGACGCCTGGGTCGAATCCCGACGCCGCCTCTACGAGACCGGCGTCTTTCGCAGCGCCGACATCCGGCTCGAGCCTCTCGAGCCGGCGGAGGCCGGTGCCGACGAGCGCGTGCGCGCCGTCGTGACGGTGGAGCCTCACGCGCCGTATCGGTTCCGCTACGGGATCCGCCTCGGCGATGAGCTCGCGGCGGGCGGCGAACGGCGCGAGGGGACGATCGGCGTGACGGCTGACCTCGAGCGGCGCCATCTCTTCGGGCGCGCCGTGACGGCTGGCCTCACCGGCCGCTACGAGCGCGACCGCGCGTTCGCGCGGCTCTTCGCGCGCCTCCCGCGGCTCGGACCCTGGCCCGTCAGCACGGGCGCGTACGTGACGCGTTCGCACGAGCGCGTGGCGCCGGCGGGCGACCTGACCTTCGTGACCGACCGGACCACCGTGACCGCCCAGCAGGAGGCGAGGCTGCCGCGCGCGATGCGGTTCACCTACGGCTACACGTTCGAGCGCAACCACGTGTTCGACCCCCACGCCGACCCGCACGACCCCTTCGCGCTCGACTACACGGTCGACGTCGGCCGCTTGAACGCGGCCTGGGCGAGCGACACGCGCGACGACCCGTTCGACCCGGCGCGAGGATGGTTCGCCGCGGTGAGCCTCGACTACGCGTCGGCCGCGCTCGGCTCGGACCTGCGCTTCGTGAGGCTGCTCGTGCAGGGCGCGGCGTTCCAGCGCGCCGGGCCGGCCGTCCTCGCCGGGCGCCTGCGCCTCGGCGCCGCTCGCGGGATCGGCCAGGAGGTCGTCCCGTCCGAACGCTTCTTCGCTGGCGGGGCGACCTCGGTGCGCGGGTACGCGGAGAATGCCCTCGGTCCGGTCGACCTCTTCGGTGAGCCTGCCGGAGGGAACGCGCTCCTCGTCCTGAACGGCGAGATCCGGTTTCCCGTCTTCGGCGGGGTGCGCGGGGTGGGGTTCGTCGACGCCGGCAACGTGTTCGCCAGACTTTCCGATCTGGCGGTGGGGCAGCTCGAGGTCGGTGTCGGCGCCGGCGTCCGCGTCGACACGCCCTTCGCGATGCTGCGCCTGGATTTCGGGATGCCCGTGCCCCGCCGCCCCGGCGGTCCCTTCGGGCGCTGGTACTTCTCGCTCGGCCACGCCTTCTGAGGCGGCGTGGCCGGCGATGGGGCCATGGCGCTCAGCGCCGAATCGTCCGCATCAGCACCTCGACGGCCGGTCGCTCGGGCGCGTCGGGGGCGATCTTGAGGAATCGCTCGAAGGCGATCGCCATGCGGTCGACGCGCTTGACCTGGTAGGACGCCAGGCCCGCGCCGTAGTGCGCGTAGGCGAACGCAGGCTGCAGGCTCGCGGCCTTTTCGAAGGCCGCGAGCGCCGCCGGCCAGTTCTTCGTCTCCGCGTGCGCCAGGCCGAGCTGGTACTGCGCGAAGACGAGCGAGGGCGCGAGCGCGGCGGCGCGCTGTGCCGCCGCGAGCGCGGTCTCGGCCTGATGATCCATCGCCGCTGCCGCCGAGCGCCCGATGAACGTCCACGGGTCGTCTTCGTCAACCCCCAGGCTCGCGAAGAGCGCGCGCGCGCGGTCGGGTTCGGCCGGCTTCAGCTTGAGCGCGCCCTGGCCGGCCAGATACCGTGCTTCCGGCGATGCCGCCTCGGGGTCCGCCGCCAGGTCGAGGAGCGCCAGGTACTGCCCGGACTCGAACAGCTTCTGCGCTTCCGACGGCGGAGCCGCCCGACCCGTCTGGGCTCCGAGCGCCATCAGGCTGGTGACGAGAGCGAGAACGCCGAACATGTCGTTGTCTCCCCCGTGCGCTCCCCTATCGTAGCGCAGCGCGCGCCGAGCCTCGCAGCTCCCTCGCCGCCGTCGGTGAACGCAACGGTCGAGGCACCCCTGACGGAATCTCGGCGTGGCGTTGCTCAACAGCGACTAACTCGCTGAGGGCGCGTTGGTTCGCCAGGACGCTCCGCCAGCACGGATGTTGCTCCGGTGACGGTGGCGGGCCCGTCGGCGCTCCTGCGTCGGAGAAGACGGGCGCGGAGAGGCTCATGCGAGAGCTGGTGGTCCTCGGCGACGAGGCGGTGGCGCTCGGGGCGTTGCACGCCGGTCTGACAGCGGCCTACGGGTATCCGGGCACGCCGTCGACCGAGATCCTGGAGTTCCTCCTGCGGCACGCCGAACAGACCGGCGTGCCGGTTGCGAGCTGGACAGCCAACGAGAAGACGGCTTACGAGGCGGCGCTCGGGCTGTCGATGGCCGGCCGCCGCGCGCTCGTCGCGATGAAGCACGTGGGGCTGAACGTCGCGGCCGACCCGTTCATCAACTCGGCGCTCGTTGCGATCGGGGGTGGGCTGGTCCTGGCGGTGGCCGACGATCCGGGCATGCACAGCTCGCAGAACGAGCAGGATAGCCGCTTCTACGCCGACTTCGCCCGCGTCGTTTGCTTCGAGCCGGCGAGCGCCCAGGAGGCGTACGAGATGACGCGCGAAGCGTTCGAGGTGTCGGAACGCTTCCACGTCCCCGCCGTCGTGCGGCTCGTGACGCGGCTGGCGCACAGCCGTGGGGTCATTCGCGTGCGCGAACCGCGCGACGAGAATCGCCTGGCGAAGGCGGCCGACCCGTCGGCGTGGACGCTTTTGCCGGCCAACGCGCGGCGCCGGTGGCGCGCGCTGCTCGACCGTCAGCCCGCGCTTCGAGCTTACACGGCCGCGAGTCCTCACAACGTGCTCTCGCTCGACGCCCGCGAGCTGGGTGTCGTGACGACGGGGCTCGCCCGCAACTACTACCTGGAGAACCTCGAGGACCTCGGGGTCGTGCCCTCGCATCTGCACATCGGCGTCTACCCCGTGCCGGCCGAGGCCCTGCGCCTGCTCGTCGGGCACGTCGAGCGTGTCCTCGTGATCGAGGAGGGGTACCCGTTCGTCGAGCGGCAGCTTGTCGGGCTGCTGCCACCGGCCGTGCCGGTGCTCGGCAAGCTGTCGGGCGCACTGCCCCTCGACGGGGAGCTCACGCCCGACCTGGTCCGCCGCAGCCTAGGTCTGGCGGCGCGGCGGGGCGTCGAGGCCGAGGGGTTCACCGTGCCGGATCGGCCGCCGCAACTCTGTGCCGGCTGCCCGCACGCCGACATGTTCAAGGCGCTCCGCAAGGCGCTCGAGCCCTACCCTGAGGCGCTCGTGACCTCCGACATCGGGTGTTACACGCTCGGCGCGCGGCCCCCGCACGGCGCGATCGAGTCCTGCGTGTGCATGGGCGCGTCGATCGGGATGGCACGGGGGGCCGCCGACGCCGGGCTGCACCCGGTGGTCGCGGTCATCGGCGACAGCACGTTTCTCCACTCCGGCCTGACGCCGTTGCTCGACGCCGTCGCGGTCGACGCCGACATGACGGTCCTGATTCTCGACAACGAGGTGGTGGCCATGACGGGAGGACAGCCCTCGCTCGTGCCCTCCTCGCGCATCGAGCCGCTCCTGCGCGGCCTCGGCGTCGACCCCGATCACCTGCACCTTGTCGCGGCTCACCCGCGGCGGGTCGACGAGAACGCCGCCATCATCGGTCGCGAGCTGGCGCACCGGGGCTTGTCGGTCATCGTCGGAGTGCGCGAGTGCGTGGAGACCGCTCGCGCCAAGAAGCGTCACGTCTCCGACGCCGCCCCGGTCAGCGCCTGAACCCGGAGCCTGGAGCCCCCGATGACCTTCGACATCGTCCTCGCCGGCGTCGGTGGCCAGGGCGTCCTGTCGCTCTCGGCGATCATCGCCTGGAGCGCCCTGAGGGAAGGGCTGCGCGTCAAGCAATCCGAAGTTCACGGCATGGCCCAGCGCGGGGGCGCCGTCGTGGCCAACCTTCGCCTCTCGGATCGCGAGATCATGAGCGACCTCATCCCCGAAGGCTGCGCTGCGCTCGTCCTCAGCATGGAGCCGCTCGAGGCGCTGCGATACCTCCGGTACCTCTCGCCCTCGGGCACCGTCATCAGCTCGACGACGCCCGTCGTGAACATCCCCGACTACCCGCCGCTCGAGGAGGTGCTCGCGCGGCTCCGCGCGCGGCCTGGGGGCGCCATCCTGCTGGACGCCGACCGCCTGGCGCGCGACGCTGGCTCCCCCCGCGCCTCGAACATGGTCATCGCGGGCGCGGCCACCCGTCGGCTCCCGCTTCGCCTCGAGACGATGGAGCACTTCATCGAGACGCGGTTCGGGAGCAAGGGCGACGCGGTCGTGCGCCAGAACCTGGCGGCGTTTCGCGCCGGGCGGCAGGCGGCGTCCTCGGAACCGTGATGCGGGCCGAGCGTCAGGCGACGATCGCCGACATCCTCGACCGGGCGCGGCGGCAGGGGCGTCGGGCGCTCCTCGAGCCGGAGGGCTACGCGCTCGTCGGCGCCCTCGGGGTCGACACGCCGCGCCATCTCTTCGTGGAGTGCGCGGACGAGCTCGAGGCGGGCGACCTCGCGCGGCTCGGCGGCGGGCCGGTGGTGCTCAAGGTCGTCTCGCCCGACCTGCTCCACAAGACCGAGGTCGGAGGCGTGGCGGTCGTCGAGCACCATCCCGCCGCGGTGCGGGAGGCGGCCCGCGCCATGGCGGCGCGTCTCGCCGGCCGCCGCATCGCGGGCTTCCTGCTCTGCGAGCACGTCCCGTACGAGCGGCGCTTCGGGGGCGAGCTGCTCGTCGGGCTGCGCTGGAACGACGAGTTCGGACCCGTGCTGGTCGTGGGTCCCGGCGGCATCGCCGCCGAGTTCCTCGCCGCGCACCTCGCTCCCGGCCGCGCCACGGCCGTCGTGTCGCCGGCGCTCGCGCTCGCCGATCTCGCCGCGGGCCTCGCCCGGACCGCGGTCGTGGAAGCGGCGACGGCGCCGCCGCGCGGCGGCCCGCCGGCCATCGGTCGCGACGAGCTCGCGGCGGCGGTCTCGCGTCTGGCCGCGGTCGCGCAGTTCATGCCCCACGAAGTCGCCGAGTGCGAGGTCAATCCGCTCGTCGTGTCCGAGGGCCGGCTCGTGGCGCTCGATGTCCTCGTGACGCTCGGGCCCGGCGGCGCGCGGCCGGTGCGCGCGGTCCGCCCGCTGGACAAGATGGCTCGCCTGCTGCAGCCGCGGAGCATGGCGATCGTCGGCGTGTCAGGGCACCGGAATCTCGGGCGCGTCATCCTGACCAACCTCCTGCGCGAGGGCTTCGACCGCGACCGGCTGTACGTTGTCAAGCCCGGCGTGACCCGCGTCGAGGGCTGCCGCGCCGTTCCCGACGTGGCGTCGCTCCCCGAGCGCGTCGATGTGCTCGTGCTGGCCCTCTCGGCGGCGCACGTCCCGCAAACCGTGGCCGAGGCGGTGGCGCGAAAGAAGGCCGAGAGCCTGATCCTCATCCCGGGCGGCCTCGATGAGACGACGCGGGGTCGCGAGCTGGCCGGTCGACTGCGGGACGTGATCGCCGCGGCGCGGGCGACCCCGTGGCGCGGACCACTCGTCAACGGCCCGAACTGCTTGGGGATCCGGTCGAAGCCCGGCCGCTACGACACCCTGTTCATCCCCGACGTCAAGCTGCCGGCGCCCCCCGTCGAGGTCTCGCCGCTGGCCCTCATCTCGCAGAGCGGGGCATTCGCCGTTGCCCGCTCCAGCAAGCTGGCCAGGTTCGCGCCCAGGTACATCGTCACGGTCGGCAATCAGATCGACGTGACGATCGGCGACTATCTCGCCGCGCTCAAGGACGACCCGGGCATCGAGGTTTTCGCCGTCTACGTCGAGGGGTTCCGGCCGCTCGACGGCGCACGGTTCCTCGAGGCCGCGGCGGCGATCGCCGCCGGCGGGCGGGTCGTGGTCCTCTATCGCGCCGGTCGCACGGCGGCCGGCACCAGAGCCGCGGCGAGTCACACCGCGTCGGTCGCCGGCGACTACCAGGTGACGCGCGCGCTCGCCGCCAGCGCGGGCGTGGTCGTGGCCGACACCCTCGAGGAGTTCGAGGACCTCGTGAGTCTGTTCGTGCTGTTCCGAGGGCGGCCGCTCGGCGGGCGCCGATTGGGAGCCGTCTCGAACGCCGGCTTCGAGTGCGTCGCCATCGCCGACCACCTAGGCGACCTGACGCTCGCCGAGCTCGGCGACGCGACGCGGGCCCGCCTGGCGGAGATCTTCGAGGCGGCCCGGATCGAAAGCCTCGTCGAGATCCACAACCCGCTCGACCTCACCCCGATGGCCCCGGATGCCGCCTACGAGGCCGCGGTCGAGGCCGTCCTGACCGACCCCGGCGTGGACCTGGGGGTCGTCGGGTGCGTGCCTCTGACGCCCGCGCTCAGTACCCTGCCCCCGGGGCCCGGGCATCAGGAGGATGTCGGCGCGGCCGACGCGGTGGCGCGGCGCCTGGGCCGGCTGCGCGAGCGGGTCGCCGTGCCGTGGGTGGCCGTCGTGGACGCCGGCTCACTGTACGACCCGATGGTGCGGCTGCTCGAAGACGCCGGCGTGCCCACCTTCCGGTCGGCCGACCGCGCGCTGCGCCGGCTCGGCGTGTTCGCGGCCGCGCGCCTGAGGCAGGCGAGCCTCGCCGCGGCTTGAGCGCCGGCCGCCTCCGGTGGTCTAATCTGACCTTCATGAACCGCCGAGTCGTGGTCGTCGTCGCTCGTCTCGTCGTCGTCGCCGTCTTGCTCGCGGGTCCGCCCGTCGCGGCCGACACCGCCCGGACCTTGCGGTACGGGCCGCCCGCGTCGGTCGGGATGGATCAGGCCGCGCTCGAGCGCGGCGTCGAGCTGTTTCGCCGCGCCGTCGAACGCGACGAGCTGCGGGGCGTCGTGCTCCTCGTGGCGAGGCACGGCACGATCGTGCTGCACGAGGCGCTCGGCTGGCGCCATCGGGGCTACCGCCTGCCGATGGAGAAGGATACGCTGTTTCGGATGGCGTCGAACACCAAGCCGGTCGTCGCCACGGCGGTCCTCATGTTGGAGGAGGACGGCAGGCTGAGCCTCTCGGACCCGGTGGCCAGGCATCTCGCGTCTTTCGACAACTTCCGCTCGCGCGGCATCACGGTCTTTCACCTGCTGACGCACACGTCGGGTTTTCGCATCGGCCCCATCCTCTATCCCTTCGACGAGGAGCTCAAGCGCGGCGAGAAGCCCACGCTCGAAGGCGCGGTGGCGAAGTTCGGGAAGGAAGGACCCGAAGTCGAGCCCGGGACCAGCTATAGCTACAGCAACGCCGGCTACAACACGCTCGGTGCCGTGATCGAGCGCGCCTCGGGGCAGTCGCTCGAAGCGTTCCTCAAGACGCGCATCTACGACCCGCTCGGCATGCGCGACACGCTGAACCACGAGGATCCGACGAAGCTCCACCGGATGGCCACCGTCTACCGCGGGCGCCGCACCGGCGACGGGACGCGCGTCGAGTGGCGGCAGGGCTTCACGCCGGACGACCCACCCGACTTTCCGGTCATCCGGGCCTCGGGTGGCCTGATCTCGACCGCGATGGATTACGCGACGTTCCTACAGATGTACCTGAACAAGGGCGCCTACGGGAACGTGCGCCTGCTCGGCGAGGCGTCGGTCGCCAAGGCCACGACACCCCACGTGAAGATCGACGAGCGGGCGAGCTACGGGCTGGGTTGGCAGATCGACACCGCGGGGGTGTATTCGCACAGCGGATCCGACGGCACGTATGCCTGGGTCGACCCCGCGCGCGACCTCCTCGGGATCGTGTTCACGCAGAGTCCGGGTGGCATCAACCCGCGAGAGGAGTTCCGGACGATCGTCACGATGGCGTGCCGGAAGTGACGGGTGGCGACCGGCGGGCCCCGGCGGCGGAGGGGCATAGTCCAGCTCCCCGGCTTCGATCGGGACGGGCAGCACGTTCTGCGGCGGCGGGAGCGGACACGTCGTGTACGGGTTGAACGCGCACGGCGGGTTGTACGCCTTGTTGAAGTCGAGCACGACCTGCCCGTCCTGCGGGGGATCCGCGTAAAGGAAGCGCGCCGTGTGGTACGTCTCGCGGCCGCTCGTCGCGTCGCGAAACACGAAGAACAGCCGGCGGCCCCGCGCCCCGGTCGATTCGAACGCTTCGAGCCGGTGCTCCTGCCCGCCGAGCGTGAACGCGACGACCCCGTTCGACACGTAGAGCTCCTCGTCGCCGAGGATGTTCGGCACGCGGCGTTCCCGCGGCGCGTCGTAGGGGATGAAGCGCCCGACCACCCGGTACTCCGGCCGCACCGGATACCACCGGCAGCCGCGGAACGTCCGCCGGATCTCGCTGTCGAGGTCGCGGAGCCGGATGGCCAGCCGGTCGCCGCTCTTGTGGACGAACAGCGAGAGCCGCCCGAGCACGAGGGTGTCGGCAAGACGCCCCTGGCCGGCCGGCCGTAGCTCGGCTCGCGTGACTGGCCGCCCGCCCAGGGTGATCGGGATGCCCTCGGCCACCTCCACCCGGACCGTCCCGTCCTCAAGGTAGAAGACCCCCGCGCGCGCCGGCGCGCGCCCCGCCGGCAGCACGATCACGTTCGAGGGGTCAGACCCGAAGGGATTCGCTCCGGGCTGGAGAAAGAACAAGCCCGCCACCGTCAGCCAGCCGTCGTCGGCTTTGAGCGACGCCTCGCGTTCCGCCCGGTAGCGGGAGACCTCCACTTCGTACGGGTCGACAGCTTCGTGGCCGGCACAGCTCGTGGCGAACGCCACGACGCCCGCGAGAACAGCGCGTCGCCGGATGCTCGGCATGAGAACCCCCCAGAAGCTCTCCGCGGGACGGACACGACCGCCACCCCCGACGCTGCGGTGGTCGGCTGCCCGAGCGGTACCGCCATTGTAGGCAAGAGCGCCTCCCAGGGGTTCCTGGAGAGTCTGTCCCACATACCGATATTTCCCCTAAGAGTGAATTGCGGGAATAACTGACTTGTGCCATAATATCGCCATGGCCCGCAAACGAACGATCGGATCCCAGGTCGTCCGCGAGCCGCGCGCTGTCTACACCGTCGACGTGTCGGCTCGCGGTCGTCTCGTGATTCCGGCGGCGGCGCGCCGGCGGCTCGGCCTCAAGGAGGGCGACCGCCTCATCCTCACCGTCGAGCCCGACGGCAGCCTGCGCTTGCGGCCGGCTGCCGACGCCGTGCGGGCGCTCCAGGGCTTGTACCGCGACCTCGCTCCGACCCGCAGCTTGTCGGCGGAGCTCGTCGAGGAGCGCCGCCGCGAGGCCGAGCGCGAGGCCGGCCGATGACCGCCCCGGGCAGCGCGGTGCTCGACGCGTCGGCGCTACTCGCCTTTCTCCAGGACGAGGCAGGCGCACCGCGCGTCGGGGCAGCCCTCGCGAACGGTGCGTGCATGAGCGCGGTCAACTGGGCTGAGGTGCTCTCGGTGCTCGCGCGGCACGGGGTCGCGCCCGAGGTCGAGGCCGACCGAGTGTTGCGCCGTCACGGCCTGGGACAGCTCCTCGAACTGGTGCCGTTCGACGAGACCCAGGCGGTCGAGTGTGCGCGCCTCCGCCCGTTGACGCGCCAGGCGGGGTTGTCGCTCGGCGACCGCGCGTGTCTTGCCCTGGGGCGCCTGAAGCGTGCCCCCGTCCTCACCGCCGACCGGGCGTGGACGACGCTCGCGCTGAAGGTGCGCGTCGTCCAGATCCGCTAGGCGCGCGAGGTCCTCGCGCCGGTCACACCACCAGCAGCGTCAGGGTCGCGAGGCCTACGATCCACACCGCTGTCGCGGGAAGCCCTGCCGCAGGAATCAGGATGAGTGTGGCCAACAACGCCCCGAGCGCGCCGCCCGCGAGGTCGGCGGCGTAGAGAGGCGAGATCACCCGCTGCTGATCGGTCACCTCGTCGACGCTGGCGCAGGCGAAGAGCGCCGCGACGAGCGCGCCGGTCCCCCCGAGCCACGCCGCGACCGTGAGCACGCTCGTCGGCCGTCCTGCCTGGATGACTGCTGCCGATCCCGCGGCGAGTCCCACCAGCGCCGCGAGGAGCCCGGCGGCTACCGCTCGCGGCGCCCCGGTGCGCCGGCGGCGGTCACCTAAACCGAGCCTGCGCGCGGCGAACGCGCCGGCGGCGAGCCCCGCCATGAACGCCGAGACGAGCGCGGCCAGGTCCTCGAACAGGGCTCCCTGCTTCATCTGATAGTGGATCAACCACACCGTCTCCAGCACCATGCCCGCGAAGCCGGCCGCGAACGCGAGGAGGCGCCGCCGCCGGCCGGCCTTCCGCCGGCAGGCGAAAACGACCGCGAGCCAGCCGAGGGCGAGAGCCCAGCGCAGGGCGCGTCCGCCCGGCGTGCGCGCGCGCAGACCGCGCGCATCCAGGCGCGAAACGCGCGGCCAGAACTTGCCCAGCCAAATGATCGCCGCGTCCTGGTAGCACGCGGGTGACGTGTCGGTGTTCGGCTCGACGGTCGACCCGGCGAGCGCGGCGGCGAGGTCCGCCCGCCGATCGGTGGTGTACACGTAGCGGAGGTACGCCGGCGTCACGACACGGGCTGCGATCCGCCGGGCCGCGAGCCGAGCCGCGAGCGTCTCGGGATCGCGGGGCAGGGGCGCCTGCGAGGCCACGATCACGACAGTCGGGCCCGGCAGCACCACCACGTCGGCAAAGACGGCGCCGAGCGCCCGGTGCACAGCCGAGAGCCGCCGCAGCTCCGCCGGCGTCCAGACGTTCTCTGCGCCGCGCAGGCGCAATCCGAGCACGCCGTCGACCGTGAGGTGCCGGGCGGCCAGCGCGAAGAACTCGCGCGTGTAAAAACGGTTCGCGGCCCCGGAGTCCGGCTCCGGCATTCCCACGAGCATCGCCTCGTAGCGCCCGGCGCGGCGCAGGAACCGCCTCGGCTCGTCGACGACGAGGTGCACGGCGCGGTCGCTCGGCCGCAGCGCCTGCGGCGCGTGCCGCGCGACCAGCCCCACGAGCACCGGGTCGAGCTCGACGTCGTCGATCGCCGTCACGCCGTGGCTCAGGGTCGCACCGATCAGACCGGCTGGGCCGCCCCCGACGAGCAGCACGCGCGCCGGCGCCGGGTGCTGCAGCAACACGAGATGGGCGAAACTCTCGGCGTCGGCGCTTTCCGTGTCGAAGGCGAGCGCGTTGTTCTCGAACAGCGCCACCTGGTCGCCGCGCCGCGTGACGGCCACGCGGGCGTACGGCGAATCGCGGGCCTCGACGAGCTCGGGCTGCTGCCAACGGCTCAGGTGGTGATCCACTGCCGGCGCGAGCGCGACGCCTGCGGCGGCGAGGATCACGACCCCGGCCGACGCGACCCGCGCCGAGCGCCGACCCTGGGCGGCGGGCCCGGCGAGGGCCATGAGGAGCGCGGCGGCGGCGACCCCCGCGGCGAGCGTCAGGTTCTGAACGCCCGCCCGCACGAGCACGGCCGCGGCGAGTCCGCCCCCGAGCGCGCCCGTGCTCTCGACCGCGTACGCGTGGGCTAGCGTGCGGCCGCTGGCCACAGCGCGCCGGGCCGCCCACTGGAAGAGCGACCCGAAGACGACGCACGCCGGGCCGAGCGCCGCGGCCAGGGCGCCGAGCTGCTGCCAAAGCGGCAGGTACGCCCCGCGCACGCCGTGCAGCAGCCAGCCGCTGCCGCGCAGGAACACGACGGCCCCCAGGACCATGGGCGCGACGGCCGCGAACCCCCAGCCGAGCGTCGCCACCGCCGGTGCGCGCCGGCGCCGCGCCGCCAGCGCCGTGCCGAGCCCGGTCCACACGAGCCACACGGCGAGGCCAATGAGATAGAGGAGCTCGACGCCGTAGAAGGCGGCGTTCAGTTCGCGGAGCAGGACGACCTGCGCGACGACCGAGAGGGCGCCGATGGCGAGCAGCGAGGCCGTGGGCGTGACGCCGCCAGACAGGCCGCGCACGGTGCACCCTCAGCGCCGCGCCCGTTCACGGATCACGTCGGTCTGGAACACGGCCAGCCGGGCGCCGCGCCGCCAGCAGCCGCTCGCCAGCCCCGCCTTTGTGCAGAGCTCGTCGAGCAGCCTGTCCCGGGACCAACCCTGTTCGACGGGCACTTCGGGCAAGAACACCGCGGAACGCCCGTCCTTGACGAGGACGACCCCGTCGCGGCCGAGGACGATCTCGGTTGCCGAGCCGACCTCGCTGAGCGGCGTGAGCAGCGAGACCTCGACCTCGAGCGCGTCGAGCTCCCGGGGCTGGACCCGCGGGAACCTCGGGTCGCTCGTGGCGGCGCGCAGGGCCATCGCGCCGGTCAGCCAGTACAGCGGACCGTCGGGCACGAGCCGGCCGATGCACCCGCGAAGCTCACCCTCCCGGCGCAGCGTGACGAAGACGCCCTGCCGGCGGGCGAGTCGCGGCGACGTGTGCCGCGCGAGGGGTGCCGTGCCCGTCGTGACGACCCGGCGGATGGTCTCTCGCGCGTAGGCCAGGAGCGCGCGCCGGTCGTCCGGTGTCAGGGCGGCGGTGGCGTCAGCGGTGCCCGCCCCGTCGGTCCAGAGCCCGTCGGCAACCCCCGTGTCACCGCCTGGCGAGCCGGCCGCCAGCACGACGGCCCCGTAGCCCACGACGCGCGCGGGGTCGCCGGCGGGCGAGTCGGCCGACGTCGCGTAGCTCACGACCCGTCCGTGGGTCGCCCCGAGCGCCCGTGCCGCCGCGAGCGCCGTCAGGATCGCCGCCTCGCCGCACGCGCCGGTCTCGAGCCGGGCGACGCCACGCTCGAGCTGGCGGGCGAGCGTCTCGCGCACGCGAGCCGCATCGAGGGACGCGATGGCCGCGAGCGTCTCTTGATCCACCCGCCGCGCGTCGGCGGCGGTCGGGTAGTGCGAGAGGTCCGAGCTCGCCACGAGGAGCGCGCGGCGCCCCTGGAGCAGGGTTGCCAGGGAGCGGCCGAGCCGCGTGCACACCTCCAGGTCCGTCGTCCCCACAACGATGGGGAGGATCTTCGCGGCGGGGAACAGACGCTGGACGAACGGCACCAGGACCTCGATCGCGTGCTCGCGGGCGTGCACCCGGTCGTGCCATACCGCGTCCCGATTCTCGGCAACGAGCGCCGCGGCCAGCGCCTGGTCGACGGGCGCGTCGCCGAGGGGCGTGCGAAATGCCCGGTCGCGAGAGACGCCCACGCGGTCGAACGTCGGGTCGGTGTGGTTCGGGCCGAGGATCACGATCGTCTCGTACGCCTCGCCTTCCGCCTGGCGGAAGGCGTCGGCCGCAACCTGGCCCGAGAAGACGTAGCCGGCATGGGGGACCACGAGCGCGATGGGCGCGCCCCCGCGGGGCGGCGGCGCCGCCGCGACCAGCGCGTCGACCGCCGCTCGCAGCGCCGCGGCAGAGGACGGGTAGAATTCGCCGGCCACCGCCGGCTTGCGCACGCCCTGCGCCGCAGCGCCGGCTGAAAGGAGCAGGGCAGTCACGACACCGCCCACCACCGGCAGTCCGGCCCCGCGCCTCATGCCCACACCCCGGCGACGCGCGTCCCGCAGAACGCGCAGCGTCCCTTCGTGACGTGGAGTGCCTCGACGAAGAAGTTGTCGCGGCGGATCACGACCTTCCGGCACCCGGGACAGTAGGTCTGCCCGCCGGGGTGGCCTGGCACGTTGCCGATATACACGTAGCGCAGGCCGCTGTCCAGCGCAATGGCCCGTGCCCGCTCGAGCGTCTTCACCGGCGTCGGCGCCAGGTTGAGCAACTGGTACTCAGGGAAGAACCTCGTGAAGTGCAACGGGACGTCGGGGCCGACCTCCCGCACCACCCACGCCGCCAGCGCGCGCAGCATTCGCTCCGAGTCGTTGAGCGTCGGCACCACGAGGTTGACGATTTCCAGATGGGTGCCGCTCCTGGCGATCTGCGCGATCGTGCGGAGCACCGGCGCGAGCGCCGCGCCGCAGACGTCCCGGTAGAAGCGCTCGCTGAAGCCCTTCAGGTCGATCTTGATGGCATCGAGGGCACGGCAGAGATCCGCGAGCGGCTCCGGATTCATGAACCCGCAGCTCACCAGCACCGACCGCAGGCCGCGCGCTCGCGCCTCGGCGGCGACGTCGAGCAGATACTCGACGAAGACCGTGGGCTCGTTGTACGTGAACGCGATCACCGGCGCCCGCCGGGCGGCCGCGGCGGCCACGACCTCGGCGGGCGCGATCCGCGTCACGTCGTAATCCTCCGGCGAGGCTTGCGACAGCGTCCAGTTCTGGCAGAACTTGCATCGGAGCGGACAGCCCGTCGTCCCCAGCGAGAGGGCCGACACCCCCGGCAGGAAATGGTAGAAGGGTTTCTTCTCGATCGGGTCGACGTGGATGGCGACCGGCCGGCCGTAGACGAGCGACCGCAGCTCACCCCCGACGTTGACGCGCGCCCGGCAGCGCCCGCGACGCCCGGCAGAAATCGCGCACCCCTGGGCACAGAGGAGGCACTTGACCAGCGTGGGTGAGTGGCGCGCCGGTCCCGACGGCACCGGGTCGTGGCAGGTACGGCACGGGACGCTCGGGTCAGCGGCGCGCGCCCAGTACCGGGCCCGCGGTGCAGTTTCGGCCAGTCGATCCGCGCGATCCCACGCCGCTGCCGTGCGCCAGAGCGCCGATCCGACCCCGGGTGCGAGCCCCGCCGCCGACACACAGGCCAGTGGCGCCCCCGTGGCGGCGGCCCGGAGGAACTCGCGCCGGGAAAGCATGCTCGCCTCTCCCGCCGCCCCGGCTCCTCCTTACGAGTGTACGCTAGCCGGGCGCGCCGCGACCCGGGGGCGGGTCGGCGAGCCGCGGCCGCCGAGGCGAGGGACTACTCGCCGCGTCCGCCTCGACCCGGCTGCGGTTTCGGTAGCGGCTTCCGTGGCAGGAGCTGGTCCCGGTTCGCCGCGTGGTAGACGAACGAGGCCACGATGACCGCATTCTGGACCATGTCCGGTGCCTGCACGCGATCGTAGACGTCCATGTTCGAGTGGTGCGTCCGGGTGTTGTACTCGACCGGGTCCTGGATGAACTGAAACCCGGGCAGGCCCACGGCGTCGAAGGCCAGATGGTCAGTCCCGCTCGTGTTGCGGATCGTGAGCGTCGTCATGCCGAGGTTCTGGAACGGCGCCATCCAGGCCGCGAAGATGGGCGCCACCATCTCGTTGCCCTGCAGGTAGACGCCGCGGATCGCGCCCGTCCCGTTGTCCACGTTGAAATACGCCGAGAGCTTCGCGTGCTCCGGCTTGAGCACCATGGTCTGCGGGTCGGCAAAATGCTCCCGCACGTAGGCGCGCGAGCCGAGCAGGCCCTGCTCTTCGCCTGACCACAGCGCGATCCGCACCGTCCGGCGCAGCCTGAGGCCCGAGGCCTTGAGGATGCGGACCGCCTCCATCATCACGGCCGACCCGGCGGCGTTGTCGGTCGCGCCCGTGCCCGTGTGCCACGAGTCGAAGTGCGCGCCGAGCATCACGAGTTCACCGGCCTTGTCCGTGCCCGGAATCTCGCCCACGATGTTGAACGCGTCGAGCGTCTCGTCGTGGAAGGTGTTCTGGATGTCGACCTCGAGCGTGACCGGCACCTTGCGCTGGAGCATCCGCACCAGGCGGTTGTAGTGCTCGACCGCCAGGCTCACCTGCGGGAGCGTCGGCGGATCCTTCGGGTCGCGCGACCCACCGCCCCCGACGAAGACCGTGCCGCCGTCGCCGCTTCCAGCGTCGAACAGCGCGAGCGCGCCTTCGTCCTTGAAAAACTGCAGCCGCTTCTGCGCGAAGCCCGGTCCGCCCGGCCCGCCCACGCGGCCCCGGCCCCCGCGCCCGCGCTGGCCGACCTCCATGGCCAGCTCCTTGAGCTCGGCGTCGGTGAACCTTCGGCCGAGCGGCTCGAACCGCGCCGCCACCTCGCGAGGCGCCATCGTGAGGACGAACTTGCCGCGCAACTGCCCCTTGAACTTCGCGAAGTCCGCCTCAGTTTCGACGACGGCCAGCACCGCCTCGGCCCGCACCGGGCCGTTCGTACCCGGTGTCCAGGCCTTCGGATACCCGATGAGCGGGAACGCCTGCGGCTCCACCGCGTAGATGACCGTGCGCTCGTTCGACCAGCCTCGTCCGAAGGGTCCCCACGGCTCCAGCTTGACGTTGACCAGCCCCCACTCGGTGAGCTTGCCGGCCGCCCACTCGGCGGCCTTGCGGATGCCCGGGGAACCGGTCAGCCTCGGGCCGTAGACGTCAGTGAGGTAGCTGAGAATGTCCATCACCTGCGACCGCTGGAAGCCTTCCTGCTTGATTCGGTAGATGGCGTCTAGATCGACCGGTTCGTGCTGACCGGCGACCGGCAGGACGAGCGCGAGCAGCAGGGCGAGCGTCGCGCCGAGCATCGCGGTGTGAGGTCGAATCGTGCGACTCATGCGTCGACTCCTCTTCAGTGGTCGTCACTATACCACCGGGTCGGGTGTGCCTCCCACCCGGTGCGACCCGCGCCGCCCCCGGCGTTCGAGATCGCACCGGCGGGCCGGCGCGTGCGGAGTCTTGGAGCTGTGCGTCTTGGAGCTGTGCTAGGATGGCGGCCGGTCGCCTCCACGTCCGCGCGGTTCTCCCGAGCGGGGACGGGGAAGCGACCGCGGCCAACCGCGACTGACCGAAACGCATCGACATCGCGCCCGGGAGCGGGCAGAGCGAGGGAGGCACGACCATGTGGAGAGTGGCAGGATTCACTGTGGCGCTCGTCCTGGCCGCCGGGCCGGCCCTGGCGCAGTCGTCCGATGCCGGCCCGCTCAGCGCCAGTTTGAAGCGGCTGTGGGACGGCATCAAGCGCAACATCCAGGAGTCGGCTGACAAGATGCCGGCGGCCGACTATGGCTTCAAACCCGCGGGCACGGCGCCCGAGGTGCGGACGTTCGGCCAGATTCTGGCGCACGTCGCCGCTGCGCACCTGTCCTATTGCGGGCGCGCGGCGGGCGACCGCTCGCCGGAGCAGATGAAGGCGGACCAGAAGCGCTTCGCCGACCTGGAGCAATCCGGGCCCAAGGAGCAGATCGTCGCGGCGGTGGCCGAGACCATCGCCTACTGCGACGGTGTGTACGGGTCGATGACCGACCAGAAGGCGCTCGAGCTGCTGCCCGGCGGCCAGACGCCGACACCTCGCGCGCAGCCGCTCATCCAGAACATCGCCCACGACAACGAGCACTACGGCAACCTCGTCACCTACTTCCGGGCGAAGGGCATGGTGCCGCCGTCGACCGAGCGGGCCCGGCAGATGCGGCGGTGAAGCGGAGAGGGGTGGGGTGAGAGGGCAGTGGAGCGCTCGGTTCGGGGCAGCGACCTGTGTGGCCGCGCTCGCGGCGCTCGAGCTGGCGGGCGGGGCCTGCTCGCGCGCGTCGAGTCAGGCGGCGGCCCGGCCCCGCGTCGACGTGTCGCTCCCACGCGAAACCGAGATCGTCGAAGGTCGGGTGCCGCGCGGCGCCACCCTGGTCGCGCTGCTCGCGGCCCACGGCGTGTCGCGCCCGATGGCGGCTGCCGTCGTCACCGCGAGCCGGCACGTCTTCGACCCGCGGCGGCTGCGTAGTGGGCAGCCCTACCGGCTGGTCCTCGGCCTCGACGGAGCGTTGCGGCGTTTCGGCTACGAGATCGACGACGAGCAGTGGCTCGAAGTCGAGGGCCGGCACGGGGCCGGTACGCCCGAGTACACGGCCCGCGTCCTTCCCATCGCCTACCAGACGGCCGTCGTGGCCCGGCGCGTCGCGATCGACGCGTTCGCCCCGTCGCTCGTCGCAGCCCTGGCGCAGGCGGGCGAGAGCGTGGCCCTCGCCGTCGCGCTCGCCGACCTGCTGGCCGGCGAGGTCGACTTCAACAGCGATCTGCAGCCCGGCGATGCGTTGAGCGTCGTCTTCGAGCGCCGGCTCCGCGAGGGGCGGCCGCCCGGCTACGGTGCCGTGCTCGCCGCCGAGCTGAGGACCAGTGACCGCCTGATTCGTGCGTTCCGCTTCACGGGCCCGGGCGGGCGCCCCGGCTACTACGACGCCGAGGGGCGGTCGCTCAGGCGCTTCTTCCTCGCTTCGCCGCTGCCGTTTCGACCTCGGGTGACGTCGCGGTTCTCGCGCCGGCGCCTGCACCCGATCGACCGCGTCTACCGGCCCCACTGGGGGGTCGACTACGCGGCGCCCGCGGGCACGCCGGTCCGCGCCGTCGCCGATGGAGTCGTGGTGTCCGCCGGGGCGAACGGGGACTCCGGCCTCACGGTGCATCTGCGGCACGCCCTGGGGTTCGAGAGCTTCTATCTCCACCTCTCCTCGTTCGCACCCGGGATCCGGGCGGGGGCGCGCGTGGCGCAGGGGGACGTCGTCGGGCGCGTCGGGGCGACCGGGGCGGCGACGGGCCCGCACCTCGACTATCGCCTCCGCCGCCACGGCGTCTTCGTCAACCCCCTCGTGGTCTCCCGCGCCATGCCGCCCGGTGACCCCCTGCCGCTCCACCTGCGCGCCGCTTTCTTCGCCACGCGCGACCAGTTGCAAGCCCGACTGGCCACCGCGGTGCCGGCGGCGGCACCGGGTGCGCAGCGCGCTGAGAACGGCGGTTCGTAGGCAGGGAGGAGGACCGCCGGCCCGCGCCAAGCCGGCGCAGCGGTTTGCCGTCTCACGCGGGCCCGAGCTGCCTCCAGCGTGCGCGTCGCCGGGCACCGCCCCGCCACTTCCCGTCGACCGGACGAGGGAGCACTAGATCGACGCGGGCGGGGAGTTGCCGGCGTCGGGGCGCCCGAGGATCCGCCCGAGCTCGTCGGCGAGCGCGAGCGGGTCGAAGGGCTTGACCAGGACGCCGGCGGCGCCGAGTGCCAGCAGCCGCTCGATCTCCGAGGGCATCGCCTTGGCGGTGAGAAAGACGACCGGGATCCGGCAGGTTGTCGCGTCCGCGCGGAGGGCCTCGAAGGTGGTCGGGCCGTCCATCGCCGGCATCATGACGTCGAGCAGAACGATGTCTGGGCGTTCGGCGCGCGCGACCTCGACGCCGTCGGCGCCGCTCGCTGCCTCCACGACCGCGACGCCGCGCTCGCGCAGGCTGAGCCGTACGATGAGACGCAGGTCCGGCTCGTCCTCGACGATGAGCACCTTCATGAGGACTCCCGCGCGCCGAGGGGCGTGGCGGCCGGGCTTGCCGCGCGGCGGCGGGCCGGCGGCACCCGGAACCAGAAGGTGCTGCCGCGTCCTTCTTCGCTGTCGACGCCGATGAGCCCGCCGTGCCGCTCGACGATGCTCTTGGCGATCGCCAGGCCCAGTCCCGAACCGCCTTTCTCGCGCGCGTCGGAGGTGGAGACCTGGCGGAAGCGCTCGAAGATGACGTCGCGGAACGCCGGGGGCACGCCCCGCCCGCGGTCGGTCACCCGCACCTCGACCCAGTCCGGGCTTTCGACCACCCCCACGGTCACGACCGACGTCGGCGGCGAGAACTTCACGGCGTTCGACAGCAGGTTAACCACCACCTGCGTGAGCCGGTCGCCGTCGGCCCAGGCCCTGACGCTCGTCGACGGCACCTCGAGGGCGATGCCCTGGTCGGCGGCCACGGGCCCGATCGTGTCGGCGGCGCGCTGCAGGACATCGGCGAGCCGCACCTCGCCGAACTGCATTTCGACGCGCCCCTGCTCGAGCCGCTCGAGGTCCAGGATGTCGTTGATGAGCGTCATGAGGCGGCGGGCGTTGCGCTCGGCCACGTGCACGGCCTGGCGCGCCTCGTCCGAGAGCGGCCCCACGAGCCCGCCGGCGAGCAGGCCCAGCGCGCCGCGGATTGCCGTGAGCGGCGTCCGCAGCTCGTGGCTGACTGTCGCGACGAACTCGGCCTTCAGGCGCTCGACCTCCTCGCGCCCCGACAAGTCCCGCAGGTTGCCAGCGAAGAACCGCCGGCCGCCGGACTCGAAGGCGAACAGCGCCAGCTCGACCCGGAAGACCTGGCCGTTCTTGCGGCGGGCCGCCCACTCCGTGATGCGCCCCATGGCCCGCTGTCGGGCCGCACGCAGGAACGCCTCGGCCTCCGGCTGCGCGTCGTCGGGCAGCAGGAGGCCGACGTGCCGGCCGATGAGCTCCTCCCGCCGGTAGCCGAACATCCGCTCGGCCTCCCGGTTGAGCGACACGATCGAGCTCGTGTCGTCGACGATCACGAGCCCTTCGAGCATGTGATCCATCACGGCCCGGGCGAACGCCTCGCTCGCCCGGAGCGCTTCCTCCATCCGGTGCCGGGCCGTGATGTCGCGGTAGATGCCGTAGACGCCGACCTGTCCGCCGCCGAGCCGGATGGGGACACCGAGGATCGACACGTGCACGGGCGTGCCGTCTTTCCGCTGCCGCACGGTCTCGACCGCGACCCGCCCGCCGCGAGCGACCTCCGCCGTCAGCCGCAAGCCCTCCGCCTTGAGCTCCGGGGGCACGATCAGCTCGTTGATCGGCCGGCCGACGGCTTCCTCGCGCGAGTACCCGAAGAGCCGGGTGAACTCCCCGTTGGCGCGGACGACCCGGTCCTCCGGGTCGAGGACGACGATCGCTTCAGGCGCGACCTCGAAGAGCTGTTCGAAGTAGGCCCGCTCGACGTTCAGGGCGCGCTCGGCGTCCGGCGCGGCCACGACAGCCGCCTCGCGTAGCGCGCGCCGCTCGAGCCGTCGGGGGGTGTGTGGCCGCGCCTCGGGGTGGGCCGCGGCGTCCGGGCGACGGCGCGCGCCGGCCTGGACGGAACGGGATGCCGCCATGGCGATCTGCCCGCCGCCTCCGGCACCGGTCGGGACGAGGCCCGATCCTAGCACGGACGGGCGCGTTCGGGCCTCGACCCGGGCGCGGCGAGGTTTTGGATAGAATACGGCCGTATGGCGTCGGTGCACCCGTTCCGCGCGCTCCGACCCCTTCCCGACGTCGCCGCTCGGGTCGCCTCGGTTCCCTACGATGTCGTGAGCACGGAGGAAGCCCGCGCGCTCGCCTCGGGCAACCCGCTGAGTTTTCTGCACGTGACGCGCGCCGAGATCGACCTGCCCCCGGGTACCGATCCGTACGCCGCCGAGGTCTACGAGCAAGCCTTGCGCAACTTCGAGGATCTGAAGCGTGCGGCGCCGCTCGTGCTCGAGCCCGAACCCTCGGTGTACTTCTATCGGCTGCGCGTCGGCGCCCACGAGCAGACTGGGCTCGCGGCCTGCTACGCCGTAGACGAGTACGAGCGGGACCTCATCAAGAAGCACGAGCGCACGCGTCGGGACAAGGAAGACGACCGCACGCGCCACATCGTCCGGCTCCGGGCGCAGACCGGTGTCGTATTCCTCACCTACCGGGCGCTGCCGGAGATCGACGCGATTGCCGACAGGGTGTGCAGCGCGCGGCCGCTCGTGGACTTCACGGCGCCCGACGGCGTGGCGCACACCCTCTGGCGGGCCGAGCGGGCCGACACGCACGCGCTCGCGGCTGCGTTCAGCCGGGTGCCCGCGCTCTACATCGCCGACGGGCACCATCGCGCGGCGAGCGCCGCGCGGGCGCGGGCCGAGCTGAGAGCCGCGGGCGTCGACTCGGCCGAGGCGTCGAAATTCCTCGCCGTCGCGTTTCCCGACAATCAGGTGCAGATCTTGCCGTACCACCGGGTGGTGAAGGACCTGGCTGGCCTGACGCCCGAGGCCTTCCTCGCCGCGGTCAGGGCCCGGGTCCCCGTGCGGGACGGCGCCCCGCTGCCGACACGCGGCGGCGAGGTCTCGATGTACCTGGCCGGCCGGTGGTACGCCCTCGACCTCCGGCGCGCCGAGGCTCCCGCGGCGGAGGGCCGCGCGGCGGCCCTCGACGTCTCGCGGCTGCAGCGGGTCGTGCTCGCGGACGTGCTGCACGTTGCCGATCCGCGCAGCGACCCACGCCTCGACTTTGTGGGCGGCATCCGCGGTCCCGGCGAGCTCGAGCGGCGCGTCGACCGCGGCGAGGCCGCCGTGGCGTTCTCGATGTACCCGGTGGCTGTGGACGATCTCATGGCGATCGCGGACGAAGGGGGCGTTCTGCCGCCGAAGTCCACGTGGTTCGAGCCGAAGCTCCGGGACGGCCTGCTCATCCACCTCATCTGAGGCTCCTCATGAAGATCCTCATCGCCGACAAGTTCGAGAAAAGCGGGCTCGACGGCCTCGGCGCCCTCGGGTGCGAGGTCGACTATCAGCCGGACCTCAAGGACCAGTCGCTCGTCGAGGCGATCGGCCGGTCTGGCGCGGACGTGCTCGTCGTACGGTCCACGAAGGTGACCGAGGCGATGCTCGATGCCGGGCGCCTGTCGCTGGTCGTCCGGGCGGGCGCGGGCTACGACAACATCGACGTGGCCGCCGCTTCGGCGCGCGGGATCTATGTGGCCAACTGTCCGGGCAAGAATTCCGTCGCGGTGGCGGAGCTGGCGTTCGGGCTGATCCTGGCCCTTGACCGCCGCATTCCGGACAACGTCATCGACCTGCGCGCGGGTCGATGGAACAAGAAGGAGTACTCAAACGCGCGCGGCCTCTACGGACGCACGCTCGGGCTGCTCGGCTTCGGCAACATCGGCCAGGAGATGGCCCGCCGGGCGCAGGCCTTTGGCTTGCACCTGGCCATCTGGAGCGAGATCGGCGTCGAGGTCGACCGCGCGGGGCTCCCGATCGACATGCCGCTGCTCGTTCGCCTGCGCCCTTCGTCCGGCTATCCCGTCGAGCCGTTCGTGCATGTCTGCGCGACCCCGGAGGAAGTGGCCGAGCGCTGCGACATCCTGAGCGTGCACCTGGCGCTCAACGAGCGGACCCGCCGGCTGGTGGGGGCCAACATCTTCGAGCGGCTGAAGCCGGGGTCGTTCTTCATCAACACGGCCCGCGCGGAGATCGTCGACTACGAGGCCCTCGCCGCCGCCGTCAGGACGCGCCACCTGCGAGTCGCTCTCGACGTCTACGCCAAGGAGCCGCCGACGCCGACCGGCGAATTCCGCGACCCGCTCTTCGAGCTGCCGAACGTCTACGGCACGCACCACATCGGCGCCTCGACCGACCAGGCCCAGGAAGCCATCGCGAGCGAGACGGTCCGCATCATCCGGACCTATCTCGAGACCGGCCGCGTCCTGAACGTCGTGAATCTCTCGCGGCAGACGCCGGCGAGGTTCGTGCTCGTCGTGCGGCACCGCGACGAGCCGGGTGTGCTCGCGCACGTGTTCGACCGGCTGCGCGAGGAGGCGGTCAACGTCGAGGAAACCGAGAACATCGTGTTCACCGGCGCGCGCGCGGCCGTCGCGCGCATCAACCTCGACTCCCAGCCCTCCCGCGGTCTGCTCGACCGGATCAAGGACGGGAACCCGAACATCTTCGACGTGCGGCTGGTGCCCCTGAGCGCGCCCGCCGCGTCGTACCAGTTGGCCCGATCGCTGAGCACCTGGTAAGGAGGCCGCTCGATGGTGACCACGACCCGCATCTACAACTTCGCGGCCGGTCCGGCCGTGCTCCCCCTGCCCGTGCTCGAAGAGGCCCAACGCGACCTCGTGGCGCTGCCCGGCGTCGGCATGTCGGTGATGGAGATCAGCCACCGCTCGAAGACCTTCGAGGAGATCATCCAGGCCGCCGAGGCGGACTTCCGCACCCTCGGGCACATTCCGCCCCACTACCGCGTCCTCATGCTCCAGGGCGGCGCGAGCCTGCAGTTCTCCATGGTGCCGATCAACTTGCTCGGCTCCGGCCAGGTCGCCGACTACATCGTGACGGGCGAGTGGTCCAAGAAGGCGCTCAAGGAAGCGAAGAAGGTCGGCGCCGTGAACGTCGCGTGGTCGGGCGAAGCGGAGCGCTTCACCCGCATCCCGCGCCGGGACGAGCTCCAGTTGACCCCCGGGGCGAGCTACGTGCACTTCACCACCAACAACACCATCTACGGCACCCAGTGGAAGCAGGAGCCCGACACCGGCGGCGTGCCGCTCGTCTGCGACGCCTCGTCCGACATCTACAGCCGCCCGATCGACGTCGGGAAGTACGGTCTCATCTACGCCGGGGCGCAGAAGAACCTCGGACCCTCCGGGCTTACGGTCGTGATCGTCCGCGACGACCTCCTCGGGCGCGCGCCGGCGTCGACGCCCACGATGCTCGACTACAAGGTCCACGCGGAGAACAACTCGCTCTACAACACGCCGCCCTGCTTCGCCGTGTACATCTTCCGGCTCGTGGTGAAGTGGCTGCTCGCCCAGGGCGGGCTCGAGGCCATCGCCCAGATCAACGAGCGCAAGGCGGCCAGGCTCTACGCCGAGATCGACCGCACCGGCTTCTACCGCGGGCATGCGGCAAAGGACAGCCGGTCGACCATGAATGTGACCTTCCGCCTCCCCAGCGAAGAGCTCGAAAAGCTCTTCGTCAAAGAAGCCCAGGCGGCGGGTCTGGACGGCCTGAAAGGGCACCGGTCGGTCGGTGGGTTGCGCGCCTCGATCTATAACGCGTTCCCCGAGGAGGGCATCGACGTCCTCGTCGAGTTCATGCGCGACTTCGAGAAGAAGCACGGATAGCCCGACCTCGTCAGCGGTGGGAAGGGGTGGCGCCGCCCCGCCATCGAGCGTGTGACCCCGCCGTGCAAGGGCAGGGAAGGCGAGGGCGCCGCGCCGGTCACGCCGAGCAGTCGCGGCCGGTGAGCCGGTCGAGAAAGTCGAGGAGCGTGTCGAAACCCTCCGGCTTGTAAAACAGGTGCGCCCGGTGGCGCGCGATGCGCGCCGCCTCCTCGTCGTCCACCGTGCCGCCCGTCATGATGAGCACCGGGATGTGCTCGAGGCCGGGCCGACGGCGCAGATCGACCAGGACGTCGAGCCCGGTCCGCTCGCCCTGCAGCCGCACGTCGAGGATCACGGCGAAGATGCCGGGCGTCGTCTCGAGCTGCGTGACCGCCTCGTCAAAGGTCGCCGCCTCGATCGCCCGGTAGCCGTAGACGTCGAGGAACCGCCGTAGGGTCCGGCGCACGGTCTCATCGTCGTCGAGGACGAGGACCTGCGGTGGGGGTCGCTCCTTCACCGTTCACATCTGCGCGGGTGGGGCGCCGGGGGCCTGGCGCTTCCGCGCGCGCCGCCGGCGGCGTCGGCGCCGCGCGCGCGCCGAAGGTTGCGGGCTGCCCGCCTCCGCGCGGGCCGCCCCGAGCCTGTCGCGCCAGTGGGCCACCACCTCGGGGCGCTCGCCGTGAATCGCCAGCCACGTGACGGCGTCGCCGATGAGCGGTCGGTGGGCCAGGCGGTGCTGGACGCGCCCCGGCGCCGTCACGTCGAGCAGCCGGTGCGCGAGCGCGGTGATCTGCCGGAGCCGTTCGACGTCGCGCCGCGCCACCGGAAGCGAACCGAGCACCGGTCGGGGTGTGCCCGCCGGCCCGCGGCCGCCCCCGTTCGGGCGCCCGAGCGGAACGAGCAGCGTGCCGATCAGAATCGCGTTGGTCAGCGTGTCGGGCGCGACCGCGAAGCCGGCCCGATACGCGTCCAGGGCGGCGAGGGCGCGCCAGACGGCCGCGGGCGGTGCCTCGAGCTCGGGCGTGACGTGGCGGAGCAGCCCCGACGCCGCGAGCGCCCGGAAGGTACGCTCGGCCGCGCCCGACCGCAGAATCTTGTAGTACTCCTCGAGCAGCCGGGCCGGCGCCGCCGCCGCGATGAGCGCCTGATTGCGCGCGATGGCCTCGAGGACCGGCGGATCGATCTGGAAGTCGAGCCGAGCCGCCAGCACGATGGCGCGGAGCATCCGCACCGGGTCCTCCCGGAACCGCACGTCGGGATCGCCGATCGCCCGCACGACCCGCGCCTCGAGGTCGCGCAGGCCGCCCACGTAGTCGATGACCGAGAACGTGGCGATGTCGTAGAAGAGGGCGTTGACCGTGAAATCGCGGCGGAACGCGTCCTCTTCCGGCGTGCCGAAGGTGTTCTCCCGGTGGGGCGCCGCCACAGTCCTTGTGTCGGCTGGGGCCCCGGCGACCGGCGGCTCCGGGCTCTCCCGCCGGAAGGTCGCCACCTCGATGGTCTTCGGTCCGAACTTCACGTGCGCCAGTCGGAAGCGGCGCCCGATGATCCAGCAGTTCCGGAACAGCTTCTTGATCTGATACGGGTGCGCGTCGGTGCCGACGTCGAAGTCCTTGGGGCGCCGGCCGAGGAGGAGATCGCGCACGCTGCCGCCCACCAGGTACGCGCGGAACCCGTGATGTTTCAGCCGGTAGAGGACCTTCAGCGCATCGGGGTCGATCAGCCGTCGGGAGATCGCGTGGTCGGCGCGGGGGACGATGAGGGGTTCCGCCATCCCTACGCCGATTATAGACGTCTGGCCGGCCTGTTCACGAATCGAGGCCGACGCGGCGCGTTCCCGCCGAGACGCCGACGTCCCCCTTCGCCTCCTTCCAGTTCGCCCCGATCCCCACGTCGACCGCGAGGGGTACGGACAACTCGGCCGCGCCCTCCATGTGCGCCCGGACCAGCGCGGCGACCTCGTGCGCCCGGTCGCGCGGCGCCTCGAAGAGCAGCTCGTCGTGGACCGTCAGGATCGTGCGGGCGCCCAGGCCGGCCTCGGCGAGCGCCGCATGCACCCGGATCATGGCGCGTTTGAGGATATCCGCGGCGGTTCCCTGGATCGGCAGGTTCACGGCGACCCGCTCGGCCGCGGCCCGGATCTGCGGGTGCTGGCTGGCCAGCTCGGGGACGCGCCGCTGCCGGCCGAACAGCGTCCTGACCAGGCCGGTCCGGCGTGCCTCCTCGAGCGTCCGGTCGAGATAGCGCCGCACGCCGGGAAAGCTCGCGAAGTACGCGTCGATGATCGACTGGGCCGCCGCCTGAGTGACGCCGAGGTCGCGGGCGAGCGTAAAGGCGGTCTTGCCGTAGAGCAGCGCGTAGTTGACGATTTTCGCCCGCCGCCGCCGCTCGTAGGGGTCGACCTCGCGCGGGTCGCCGAAGAGGCGGCGCGCCGTGCGCTCGTGGATGTCCTCCCCGAGGCGAAACGCGTCCTGGAGCGCGGCGTCGCCGGCGAGGTGCGCGAGCACGCGCAGCTCGATCTGCGAGTAGTCGGCGGAGATGAGGACCGCACCCGGCTCGGCGACGAACGCCCGGCGGATCTCGCGGCCGAGCTCGGTGCGGATCGGGATGTTCTGCAGGTTCGGGTCGCTGCTCGTCAGCCGCCCCGTGGCGGCGACAGCCTGGTTGAACGAGGTGTGCACCCGGCCCGTCTCGGGGTGCACGAGTTCGGGCAGCGCGTCGATGTAGGTGCTCTTCAGCTTCTGCAGGGCACGCCACTCGAGGATCTCCCGCGGCAGCTCGTGCACGAGCGCGAGCTCCTCGAGCACGTCGCCCGCGGTCGAGGCGGCGCGCGTCTTGCCCGTCCGCCGGAGCGTCGGCAGGCCGAGCTTGTCGAAGAGGATCTCCGCGAGCTGCCTGGGCGACTGGATGTTGAACTCGGTCCCGGCCAGCTCGAAGATGCGCCGGCGGCGCACGGCGAGCTCCTGCTCGATGCGTTCGGCCTGGGCCGCCAGGGCCGCTTGGTCGATCCGGACGCCGGCCCGCTCGAGGTCGACGAGCACCGGCACGAGCGGCAGCTCCAGCTCGTCGAAGACCGCGGCGAGCCCCTCGGCGTCGAGCCGCGCGCGCAGCCGGTCGGCCAGTTGCAGCGGCAGGTCGGCGCGCTCGGCGGCCAGATCGCGGGCGGCCTCGACCGGCACGTGGGCAAGCGGCACGGCCCTGGCCCCCTTGCCGCGGAGCGCCTCGTCCGTCAGGGCCTTGTAGCCCAGCTCTTCCAGGGCGAGAACCTCCAGGCTGCGGCTGCCTCGCGTCGCGTCGAGAACGTAGCTGGCGAGCAGCGTGTCCATGGCGAGACCGCGAAGCGCGATGCCATGGCCCGCCAAGATGACCGCGCACGTCTTGAGGTCGTGTGCCACCTTCCCGATGCCGGGGTCCTCGAGCACGGGCCGGAGCGCCCCGAGCACGCGCACCGGGTCGAGCTGGAACAACCCATCGAGACCGGCGTGCCCGAGCGGCACGTAGCGGGCGCGATTGGGCGCCGTCGCCACCGCCACCCCGACGAGCGCCGCGCGCATCGGCGACGGGCCGTCCCACCCGACGTGCAGGCCGACCCGTCGCGCGACGCGGATCTCGGCGACGAGCGCCTCGAGCGCCGCCTCGGTCCCGACCGTCCGGTAGTCCTGCTCGACCGTCGCGACCGTCGGCGCGTACTCCGGGACGAGCGACCGGAACCCGAGCGCGCTGAAGAGCGCGAACGCCCGCGCCGGCGACGGACCCCGGTAGCGAAGCGCCGCCGGGTCGAAGGCGATCGGCACGTCGGTCCGGATGCGGGCGAGATCGCGGCTCTGGCGCGCCACCTCGGCGTGGGCGACGAGCGCCTCCCGGTAGCGCCGCTGGGGAAGCTCGTGCGCGCGCGCGAGCAGCGCGTCGAGCGACCCGTAGGCGGCGACGAGCGCCCGCGCGCCCTTCTCGCCGATGCCGGGCACGCCGCGGATGTTGTCGACCGCGTCGCCCATGAGCGCGATGACATCGACCACCTGCGCCGGGGCCACGCCGAACTTCTCGACGACCGCCGCCTCGTCGTACCAGGTGCCTGCGTCCCGCGGGTTGTACACCTTGATCGGCCCGCCCACGAGCTGGAAGAAGTCCTTGTCGCCCGTGACGATCGCCACCTCGAAGCCCCGAGCCGCCGCCTCGACCGCCAGCGTCCCGATGACATCGTCGGCCTCGTAGCCCTCGACCGCGAGCACCGGGACGCCGAGCGCCTCGCAGGCCTCGTGCACCCACGGAATCTGCTCGGCCAGGTCGGCCGGCATCGGCGGGCGATGCGCCTTGTAGTCGGCCGAGATCGCCGTCCGGACCGTCGCCCGGCCGACGTCGAAGGCGGCGCCGATGAGCTCCGGCTGGTGCTCGGCCAGGAGCTTGCGCAGCATCGTGACGAAACCGTAGACCGCGTTGGTCGGCCGGCCGTCGGGCGCGGTCAAACCGCGGATGGCGTGATAGGCCCGGTGCATCTGGGAACTGCCGTCGACCAGGTACAGGCGAGGCATGACCGAGCCCCCGAGTGTATCATGCTGCTCCGTGCGGCCCTGGCTCGTCATCGCGGTGCTCCTCGTCACCGGCGCGGCCTGCGCGCAGGGGATCGGGCGCGACTACGAATACGAAGAGGAGATCTTTCTCGACCTCGATGGCTCCGCCGCTGTTGTCGTCAATAGCTCGATCCCGGCGCTCGTGGCGGTCAGGGGCGTCGACCTCGACCCGCGCCCCCGCGCGCGCGTGGATCGCCGGCGGATCGAGGCGGCCTTCGATTCGGCCGCCTCGCGGGTCGTGCGGGTGAGTCGTCCGTGGCGCCGCCATGGCCGGCGGTTCGTGCAGATCCGACTGGATGTGCCCGACATCCGACGTCTGTCGGAAACCCCGCCGTTCCGGAACACGCGGTATCGGTTCGAGCGCCTGAGCGAGGAGGTCGTCTACCAACAGACGCTCGACCCACCTGCCCGCGTCTCGGTGGAGCAGGCCGGCTGGTCGGGCGATGAGCTGATGGCCGTGCGCCTCCACCTGCCGAGCCGCATCCGCTATCACAACAGCCGGCGCCTCGCCGACGGCGCTCCGGGAGAGGTCCTGCGCGGCAACATCCTGGCGTGGGAAGAGCGCCTCGCGGACCACCTCGCCGGCCGCCCGCTCGACGTCGAGGCCAGGATCGACACCGCGTCGATCCTGTCGACGACGCTCGTGCTCTTCGCGGCGTCCTCGGCGGCGGCGGTGCTCTCGATGATCGTCGTGACGTGGTGGGCCGTCAGGAGGGGCCGGGCTCGCCGCCCGTCCTCACCGTCAGGTCCTGCGCCGTCGTCTGCCCTTCCGCGAGCGTGACGCGTACGGCGCGCTTCTGGGCTTCCTGCAGGAACTCCGCATCGAACCACTCGCCGGGCTCGACGTCGTCGGTCGCTGCAAGGTAGTAGGACCCCGGCGGCAGGCCGCGCAGGCGGAACACACCGGTCTGGTCCGGCTGCACGGCCTGGATCCTGCGCGACTGGGCTCGCCACGTGGCTGGGTCCGTCGAGAACGCGACCACCGTGAAGCCGAGCACTGGGTCGCCCCGCTCGTCCCTCACCGAGCCCGTCAGCTCCGTCACGCGGTCCGTGAAGATCACCTGCACGCCCGTGACCCGCTGGCCGGCGCGCACGTCGATCGCCTCGTCGGTTACGTCCCGTCCGTCGACGACGACGGCCTGGAGCGTCCACGGTGAGGGCGGGCTCGGGGCCCGGATGGCGTGGCGGCCAGGAGGAATCCCGGTGACCGTGAACGTGCCGTCGTCGTTCACGCGCGCCGGCTGGGTACCGGCGACCGGCAGCGGATCCAGCGCCGGCACCGTCACCCGAAAGCCCGCGAGGCTGCGCGGCGTCGTGGTCGCGTTCGGGTCGAACGTGATCGACCCCGACACGGTCGCGCCGGGCATCAAGGCGACGCTCAAGTGGCTCAGGTCCGCCCCGGCCACCACGACCGAGAGGACCGCGTAGTCCGGCGGCGCGCCGCGTTCCGGCCGGCTACGCGCAAACAGCGTGTAGCGCCCCGGCGGAACGTTGTCGATGGTGAACGAGCCGTCCGCACGGGCGCGTCCCGTGATCGTGTCCGCGCGCACGGCGCCGCCCTCGTCGGGCACCAGCAGGACGACGCCGCCGGCGAGCGGCGTGCCGTCGCTGCCGAAAATGACGCCCGACACGCGGGCGAGCTTGACGAGCTGGAGCGGAAAGTCGACGTTCGCCGCCTCCTGGCCGAGTTCGAGCGCGAGGGGCGTCGCCTGGGCCGCCGTCGTGACGCCCGGGTAGTAGGTGGGAGCGTAGCCGAGCGTGTCTTCCTCGACCCCAGGTGGCGGCTCTCCGGCGAGCTGCCGCAGCCGGTCGACGGGCCGCGGGAGCAGCCGCACGACGGCACTCACGTAGTACTCGCCGGGCGGCAGGCCGTACACGCGATACTCGCCGCGGTCGTCGGTCTGGTCACTCCCTGCGGCGACCAGCCTGCGCTCGCCGCCCTGATACTGGTACCGCCACACCGTCACGCTGGCGCGCGCGAGCGGCTCCCCATCCTCGTCCAACACGTGTCCCGTGATCACGCCCCCCCGCGGCAGCGCGAAGTTGACGCGCTCCACCTGCTGCCCGTCGGCGAGTTCGATGGGCGTGCCCGGACGCAGCGGCCGGCGCTGCCCGAAGTTCACCGTGACGAACCCCGTCTTCGATGCGGACACGACGTAGCGGCCGGCGGGCAGACCGGTGATGCTGTAGCGGCCCTGGTCGTCGGTCTGCGCGGCCTGTACCACGCGCAGCGCCGCGAGAAGGGCCGCGCCGGGCCCCGAGCCCGGCTGCAGCACCTCGGGCAGGCGTCCGCCCTGACCTCGCCCGCCGCCGAGCGCCCCGAGCACGGCTGCCGCGGCCTGCCGGCCGCGAGCGCCGAGCTCCGTGCTGCTCGCCACGACGCGCGCCCGCTTGAGGGGTCGGCCCGTGTCGGCCGCGATCACATAGCCTGAGATCACCCCGGTCCCGGTGGGCGCCGGTCGAGCCGCCGCCCGGTCCCGCGGCGGCGTTTGCGCCAGGACGCTGGCGGCCAACCACGCAGCGCCGGCCCCCGTCGCAACCCACCTGCCCCTGAGACGTCGGCCCACGTCACTCTTAGACCCCGAACCGTCACGGGCCGTTTACCGGGGGCACCGCGCCCCGGCGCGCCGCCTTGCACCCGCCCCCGCCTTTCACTAAAGTGCGGGCGGTACCAGGCCTCGCCGGGGGGTCTCATGGATGCTCCGAGCTTCGGTGCCAAGCCTGCCGTGCTCCGCTGCTCGCGGTGCGGCCGCTTCGTCGACTGGGAAGAGGCGAGGCTGCAGGTGGTGTGCGGGTGTCGTCCCCGCGTAACCCTGCCGCCGGTCGTCATCCGCCGCGGCGAAGCCGCGGACCGGCCAGCCGTCCTCGAACTGTTCGAGCGCGACTTCGGGTCGACGAGCGTCATGGCCTTCGGCGAGAAAGTCTTGCTGGCCGAGGTCCCGGTGCTCGTCGCGTGGAGGAAGGACGAGCTGGCGGGGGCCCTCGCGTACCGCCTCCAGCCCGAGGCGCTCGTGATCCTGGCGCTCGCCACCGAGCCGATGTGGCAGCGATCGGGCGTGGGCGGGGACCTGGTCGCGGAAGCCGAGGCGCTGGCGCGACGCGAGGGGCGCACCAGGGCGCTCGTGTCGACGACGAACGACAACCTGCCGGCGCTCTACTTCTACCAGCGCCGGCAGTACCACATCACCGAAGTCGTGCCGGGGGCCCTGCTCGCGCACGTCAAGGCCCCGGGTCTCAAGGGGTTCGGGGGGATCCAGCCCCGCGACGAGATCCGGCTCGAGCGCGCCCTTTCCTGAGGGCCGCGAGTCTCAGAGCGCGACGATCGTGCCGATGCCCGCGGCGATCAGGAAGGCCTGCCGCACGCCGCTCGGGTCGAGCCCACCGCGGTGCAGCGAGGGAATCAGGTCGGCCATCGCCACGTAGAGGAAGTTGCCGGCGGCGAACGCCAGGACCCGGGGCACGAGGGCTGGCAGCGCGGGCGCGAACAGCAGCAGCGCGAGCGCCCCGAGGATGCCGGCCGTTCCGGAGAGCACGTTCAATCCGAGCGCCCGCCACCGCGGGACGCCCGCCCCGAGGAGGATGGCGACATCGCCGACTTCCTGCGGGATCTCGTGCGCCACCACCGCCAGCGCCGTCGTCAGGCCGAGCGGCAGCGAGACGGTGACGGCCGTCGCGATGACGGCGCCGTCAACGAACGTGTGGACGGCGTCGCCGATGACGATGAGCGGCGCCGAGCTCGGATGAATGGCGCAGTCCGGGTCGCCGTGGCAGTGGCGCCAGACCACGAGCTTCTCGAGCACGAAAAACGACAGGACGCCGACGAGCATCGTGGCGAACGCCGTCCGCGGTGTGAGGGCGTGGAGCGCTTCGGGCAGCAGCGCGAGCAGGGCGGCCCCGAGCAGTGTGCCCACCGCGTAGCTGATGAGCCAGGGAACGACCCGCGGCCGGAGGCGATCCCCGAGCAGCAGAAAACTCGCCGCCACCAGCACGCCCCCGAGGCTGCCCAGCGCGCTCAACCCGACCGCAGCGACGTAGAGGCGCACGGGCCGATCATAGTCCGAGACGGTGCGTCCTCGTCCGCGGTGGTCACGGCGCAGCCACGTAGCCGCGCCGGGCGCGAACGAGATACGCGCCGCGCCGGACGTCGACCCGGATCGAATGCCAGCGGCCGTCCCTCACGACCGGCGACTCGTAGCCGAGGAAATACTGCCTCGTCAGCTCGTCGGCCACACTCGCCGTGGCGGGATCCAGGTCCCGCGCCTCGCGGACGACCTCCGTCCGGCCGCCGCTCTCGTCCGTAATGGCCCGGAGCGCCGCGACGTTCACGCGGTCGTCGCCGCGGTGGGCGCCGCCCCAGGGCGGCACCCGCGGCGTGGGCGGCGGGAACGGGAGCCGGCGGCCACCGGGGAGCGGAAACGGCAGCGGGACCCTCGGCTGCGGCGGGATGGAGGGCGGCCCGCCGAGCGTCGGCGCCGCCCGGCCATCGATGCCGATGGCGTAAACCAGCACCTCCGTCTCGCGGATCGCCCGGAGGAGGTCCGACGGGCGCGTCTGGCTCGCCGTGTCGTTGCCGTCGGAGATGACGATGAGCGCCTTCTTCCGATGACGACCGGCCTGCGCTCGCGGGATGGCTTCTGCCACCGTGTCGTAGAGCGCCGTCCCGCCCCGCGGCCGGATGCGGCCGAGCGCCCGCACGATGCGCCCCCGGTCCGTCGTCCAGTCCTCGATGAGCTCGGGCTCGCTGTCGAACCGATAGACGAAGACCTCGTCCGCGGGGTCGAGCAACTCGAAGAGGAAGCGGTCGAGCGCGCGCCGCGCGTGCTCGATCTTCTCGCCCTCCATGCTGCCGCTCGTGTCGAGCGCGAGGCCGAGGCTCACCGGCACGCGCTCGGCGCTGAAGTGCGCGATCGGGCGCGGCTCGTCATCCTCGTAGACGGCGAAGTCGTCCTTGCGCAGCCCCCGGACGAAGCGGCCGTCGCCGTCGACCACCGTCACGGCGACGTTCACGAGCGCGACCCCCGTCCGGAACCGGAAGCCGCCCGGCGCCTGCGCCCCCGGCCCGGCCGCGCCCGCCCAAAGGACGAGGGCAGCGGCGAGCCCGGCCCCCAGATCTCGCGGCCTCATGACAGCTCTCCCTCCCTTCGGTCGTGTCAGTCGTGCCGCCGATCCACGTGCTCCAGCACGTGGCCGTCCGGTCCGCGAAATCCGACGCGGTAGCGCCCGACGCCGCGCGCGCCGGCGACCGTGACGACAAACGGCGAGCGGGCACCAGGCGGAAGAGGCGTTCGTTCGAGCGCGGCGCTGGCCGAGGCGAGCAGCACGCCCGCCGCGTCGAACGCCGAGACCACCGCCGTCACGCCGCCGAGCGTCACGCCGTCCACCGGGTTCTCGACGCTGCCGGTCACCGTGAGCGCGTCGCCCTCGACGTGGTAGCCCAGCGAGACGAGCGCGAGGGGACCCGGCCCGCCTCGCCCCTGGGGAGCCTCGGTGGTCGCCGGCGCACCGGCGAACCGCGCGAAGGCGAGCACCACGGCACCCGCCATCGCCATGACGGCGAGGGACACAGCGAGCCGGTGATGCGGCGCCGCGCTCGCCCCGTCGCCCGCCAGCAGGCGCGGCGCCCGCAGGGCGGGCGCCCGCTCGAGCGGCTCGGCAGCCCGCCGGTCGCGCG
>FWPU01000899.1_pt1 | contig 93687 bp, 77 predicted proteins | sample 2228361 | NCBI WGS metagenome assembly FWPU01 (sample SAMEA103939777, study PRJEB20133) | metagenome
GCGAAATCTCCTGGATAGAGTGGGAATTCCTTTCCACTCCCCGGGAATATCCATACATTTTTTGAATGAACATATTCGGGATCATCTACATAATTTATTCCCAAGTAACTGCTTGAATAAACAACAGCCACAACAATACCATCAAGATAAATCACCGAATCAGAATTGTTATAAACTTCCATATATTTATCATGCCAGTACAATCCAGAACCCGGTGGTCCACATGCGTATATCTCGCTTATAATTAAAGATGAACCACCAATTACTAAATCCATTGGAATTTCAATTATGTCTTTGTGTGCAGAGTGTAACTCGATCAACTTTACTTTTGTATTCGAAAGTTTATGATTAGTTATCCTAAAGCCTGTAATTCTTTCCATTTCTTCTGGCGACATTTGCCTGACTGCTGAAATAAAATATTTGTCCGATAGTAGACCAGTAATTTCAACCATTCCTGTAGAGTCTGATTTTAATCTATATTCAAAATCAAATAAACTGGACTTCAAAAAAATATCTGCATCTCTTACATAATTATCTCCATAAAGTGCTTTCATGTAACCAGAATTATCAACCAATCTAATCCTGAAAGCCTGCATTCTCTCGATATTAAGAGGTTTCTCCTCAAATTTGACAATTTCGGAACAGGATACAACTACAAAGCAAAGAAGTGGATATAGTAATATCTTGTTCAGTCTCATAAATTATAATCCAGTAATTAATTCAAGTCCATAAAACAATTCGGGATTTCTAATTTCATATGATGGAGAGGCAGGAGCTCTCCTTTGTATTTTATACAAAGGTCGATTATTGAGAAAATTGTTAACATAGAATGATATAGCTCCACCTCTCCACAATGACTTGGTAACTTTAATATTCAATAACCATTTATTTGGTCGATTTTCTTCAAGTAATTCAAATGGTTCGAGTGATCTTCGAATTTCACGATATACTGGATTTGCTCTATCCTTTTCATCAATCATTATTAAATTTCCACCCTGAGTAAAATATCCGATTGCGAGAGTATCATCATAACCTCTTCTACTATCAATTTCAAATATCTTCTGTTGAATATGTAAAGTGATCCACATGCCAAGTTCTTTTGTTTGAATTTCAAATCTATAGTTTATCAAAAAATCTTTTGTATAAGATTCATAAGAATTATACATAGGTGAAACTTTCATTCCGAGAGAGTTGACAAACCTTGAAGAAGAAAAATAAAAACCATTCTCTTTACCTGTGCGTGAATAATGATACGCTCCATCCAATCTTAAAATTGTATTTATCACAGGTATTTTCATTGTGTGAAGAGTGAATTCAATCCCTGATACAATTTGATAACCATTATTAGTATATTGATTGTATGAGTCGATTAATGTATCCTTGATAAATTTTGTTGATTCGTTTGGCCAGTCAGGGAAAGAATATTTATAAAGAATAGTCGGCCACGAAAAGCTTTCAAACATCTTTTGGGTTTCATTATAGAATGCAGTCACAGAAAAACCCAACCATTTGAATTGTTGATCAAAACTTACTTCATATTTTCTCTGAACATAACCTTTGATGTGTGGATTTGCCTGTTCTCTGATATATGTTGTGACAAGAGAAAAATTACTATCTGGATACAAGGAGTTAACAACTGAAACTGTATCGACAATATCAAAATATGCTTTGTTTGCGAATATCATTCCCATTGGAGGTGATTTTGTAGTTGTACCAAATCCAAATCTTAATTGTGAATCTTTTGAAAGATTTATAGACAAATTAAAACGTGGATTTAAGAAACTCCCATTGTAACTCTTAATTAAATCCTCTTCGAGTAAAAATCCTCTGAGGCTTAGCTTGTAAGGTCTAAATACTTCGTAGCGAAGTCCAAATTGAAAGGTGAATGGAAAAACTAACTTGCCATTTATTTTATCTTCGATGTAAAAACTTAGAATGTTGTATTCGGGTAAATCGCTGTATCTTCTCAATCTTGGTGTAGGAATTGATAGTGAAGGAGGATATAGAGGATCATAGATTATGCCGTCACCTTTATTAAAATCATTTCGATAAGTGAAACCAATTAGATAGCTGTGAAGGAAATTACCTGTGAAAAACTTTGAGCTATAATTCAAATCTGCATAAATATTCCATACATCACCTTTAATCCATTGTTTCCCCAAATATGATCCAAAAACAATTATTCCTTCCTGAGTTCCTTCAGTCATTCGGTCTGTTACAACTATATTATCACGAGTAATCATTTGTTGCTTATATGAATTTTGCTTTGTGTAAGAAACAGAAATATTCGTAGTTAGCTTTGAAAGAGGAGTAAAGTTTCTTGTGTGATTTAGCGAATATCTAAGATTTATATCACGATTATACCAGGCTTCTCGGAGTGCGTATCCAGGTTTTTCTTTACTTTCATCAAAAGAACGTGTAAGATAGAAGAAATTTTTTATTGTATAATCTTCTGTACTTTTCTCTGCTGAAATCTGACCCGCAATTCTTGTGTAGCCATCACCTTCAACACGAATATCTCGCTCGGATGTTGCAATATTAATATTCCCATTAATCACCCAGCTGTATAAAAACCTGCCACCACTCAAATTCCATTCATATAATCGTGGATTATACTTGAACTTTGCTCTTATTGGTTCTGGTTTTATTCTTGATTTTACAATAACAATTCCATCGGTAAAGTCGCCATACTGAGCAGATGCAATCCCTCGAATAATTTCAACTTCTTCGATGTTTTCAGCAGGTATTGAGCGTAAATCTACTCCAGAATTTGCAGTGGAATATCCAACACCAATCTGAAGATTCGCATTGTTTGAAATTGGGACACCATTCATTATAATTTGTGTACCCAGTGCATCGCCTCGTCGGATCGATGCTTTCTCAACATAATTTAGTGTGGGATTGGTTGCATCAACACCTGGAATAAGTTTTACAACATCTCCTAGACTCGAAGCTTGAATTTGTTCAATTTCACCTGACTTAACAATTGTTTTCGTTTCGGGTGTTAAAGGGATGAATTCTTTCTCTGCTGTTACTTCTATTCCAGCAATTTCAAATGTTGTTGATTTAAGTTTGATATTAAGTGTTAAAGTTTCTTCAGACTTTAAATTTATCTCTATCGATTTCTTTTCATAACCGACATAACTAATTTCCAGAGTATACCTGCCTGGCTTAGTGACTATTTTAAAGTTTCCACGATTATCTGTAGAAGTTCCGACATTTGTCTCCTTCAAGTATACATTAGCAAATGGAAGTGGTGAATTATTTTCATCTGTAACTTTTCCAGTGATCACTGAATATTTCTGCTGGGAATATAAAGTTATTACTGTTAGTATTAGTATTACAATAGGAAGAAGTTCTACTCTCTTCATTTCTTTTAATCCTGATTGAGGAACTCAATAACGATGCTATTCAAAAATAATTGTTATTGAATGTTTTTACAAATTAACACGATTGGTTGTGATGTTTATTTGCCTCCACATTGTGATGTGGAGTTATTGTTATTCGACGCCTCCAGCGTAGGTTATTGATTTAACCATTGTAGGGATGTATGTCAATGTGCTTCTATGAATCTTGAAAAAATTTAATAATCAGAAATTATGTAGGGGCGTATTGCTATACGCCCCTACATTTGTTTTTAATATATTTCACACCAAGGCCACGATGAGCACAAAGAAAAAAATCTTTGTGAGCTTTGTGCACCTTGTGTGAGACAAAAATCAAAACCTCGAATGGTTTCAATGTGTATGACCACCAGTCGCAACTGATGAATTAAAGAACCCTTGATAAAAGTAAACTCTGGAAGAGTTTAATATTTAACATCAATACATAAAAAATGAAAAATAATGTGTTATGTATGAAGATGGGTAATAGGAAAGTTTTACATGGGAAAATTTTATTTTTTATAGAGAATTTCTAAAAAAATGTGTGGGATTCAATAATACAACACTTCAAATCATTTTTAATTTAATTGAATGCCTATTTTATTACACCATTAAAATAACATCGTATAAAAAATTTCAAACGCCTCTTTTATCAGGTTCCCAGATATATTTATGGAGTTGCATTTGAAAGCGAACATTTAATCTATCTTCAAGAATCCAACTGGCAAGTTCAAAATTAGAAAGTTCTCCAAAAACAACCCCCATCAAAATTTTACATTTTTTATCCAGATTGTATTCATTAATTATATTTTTTGCCCATTCGTAATCTTCTCTGTTTCCAATTACAAACTTCACTTCATCATCCGGTTTGAGATAATAAATATTTTCATATAAATTTTTTTTCATCATTCTGGATGATGGTGTCTTTAAATCCATTATTATGGTAACTCTTTTATCAACATCTTCAATTGGTAGACTCCCACTGGTTTCAAGCAGAACTTTATAATTTTCATCACACAATCTTTTCATCAGTTCCAATGATTCTTTTTGTAAAAGTGGTTCACCACCTGTTATTTCAACAAGATTGCAATCGTATTTTTTGATTTCAGAAATGACTTCATCAATCCTCATATCAGAACCTTCATAAAATGCATATTCTGTATCACAATAAACACATCTCAAATTACAGTATGTTAATCTAACAAATACACATGGCAAACCTGAGTAAGATGATTCACCTTGGATACTGTAGAAAATCTCGTTTACTTTCAACATCATTTTTCCCTAAGCTATCTTTAAATCAAAATAAAATTTCGAACCTTCGTTTAGTTTACTTTCTACTAAGATCTTACTTTCATGAGCTTCCAAGATATGCTTCACAATTGATAGACCTAATCCGGTTCCACCTGATTCTCTTGATCTTTCTTTGTTAACTCTGTAAAATCTTTCAAAAATTCTCGGTACATCCTCTTCTGGAATTCCAATTCCATCGTCTTCAATAAAAATTCTTAAATGAGAATTGATTTTTCTGTAATAAACTTTAACTGTCGTACCTGAAGGATTATGTCTGATAGCATTATCAATTAGATTGTAAATTACCTGATATAATCGCTCTTTATCTCCAAAAACCAATTCTTTTAAATTTTCATCTTTCGCAAATTCAATTAAAATATTTTTTTGTTTGGATAGGAATTTTAAATCCTCGATTACTTTTTCAATCAAATCGTTTATGTTGAAATAACGAAAACTCAGCCTTAGTTGTCTGGATTCGATTTGCGAAATGTCGATCAAATCATTTAATAATTGATTTAATCTTTCCAGATTATCGTATGCTTTCTTCAAATAATCAATATTTATTTCTGGATCATTTACTCCACCATCTATCAAAGTTTCAAGATAAGATTGAATCGTAAAAATGGGAGTCCTTAATTCATGCGAGACATTACCGAGAAATTCTGATCGATATTTTTCTAACTTTCTTAATTCATTTAAGTCGGACTCTATCTTTTTCATCAATGAATTAATGGATTGAGTAAGGAACTTTAGTTCTTCCGTTCCTGCCACTTCAAGTGTTTGAGGAATACCTGTTTTTGAGTACTCTTTTAGAGTATCAATAATTTCATGAATAGGTAGAGTGACTTTCAATGTAAAATGTTTTATTGTTAAAATACCGAGCACTAATATAATTACTCCTGCTAAGATAATTTTGAATCGAACATCAGCGGAGAAAGTATCGATTTCTTCGAGAGTACTCTCAATCTCAATTCCTCCCAAACTAAACGATTCGTTCAATCTTAGAAGAACTTTTTTATAGACACTTAAAAACTTCTGGTCACTATTAGAATATTGTCTTACCTCAAATATATAATTACCACTTGTTCGATGAAATAAAACTTTGTAATTATTTTGAAAGATGTTAGGGGTTGAGTTGAACTCATGCTTTTTTTTGTTATTAAGATCATAGAGAATAATTCTGTAACTTAAGTTAGTAGCCAAATCTTCAAGACTTTTAAGATGTGTATCAAATTTCTTCTGCTCTACATCAATCAAACCGAATTCGATCATATTAATTTCATTCTTTAATTCATTAGCAACCTGAAGTTTGAATTGTTGAACAATGATCAAATCAAAACTCCAGATGAGTATAATCATGATTATAAACAAAACAGCACTAAATAGAAAAATTAATTTCGATTGTAATGTCTTAAACACTTTCTTTCCGTAATCTATATCCAACACCTTTTATAGTTTCAATCAAGTCGGCATATTCACCGAGTTTCTCTCTTATCTTTCGAATGTGAACATCAATGGTTCTTTGAGTAACAACTACATCGTTTCCCCAAACATGCTCAAGAAGTTGTTCCCGTCTTACTATTTTACCTTGATTCTTAGCCAGATAAACAAAGGTTTCAAATTCTTTTCGGGGCAATGAAATTTTTTTGTTTTTCATTTCAATCTGATAGTTATCTAAATCAATTAAGATATCACCAATCTTTAAAACACTTGATAGGCTTATCTGTTCTTTCCTCCTTAATACAGATTTGATCCGAGCTACTAATTTTTTTATGCTGATTGGTTTTGATATGTAATCATCTGCACCAAGTTCCAATCCTTTGATTTCATCTATTTCTGAGTTTCTTGCGGTTAAAAAGATAATAGAAATGTGTGAACTCTCCGAATTTTCTTTAATTCTTCTGCAGACTTCGAGTCCGTCAAGATAGGGCATCATAACATCTAATAATATTAAATCAATTTCAGGTGAAATTTTTTCTAATGCTTGTTGACCATTATAAGCAACTTCTACTTCGTAACCTTCTTTCAATAGATTGTAGCTCAGTACATCAACAATATCTTTTTCATCATCACATATTAATATTTTGAATTTTCTCTCCATATGTCATAAAAAAATTTTTATTATTCTTCTTTTTTTTCTACAATTTCTAAAACTTTTGTCATTTTTTCTCTACCATCGGAAATCTCTATAGTGTACTTACCTGGAATTAAGTAAAAATTCCCGTCCTGCTTTCTTTTGAACCAGCTTGAATCGATTTTTTCCTTTTTCTCTTTCGTCAGTTTCATTAAAGAAAGAGAATCTGTCATCAGTGAATAATTAAAAAAGTTTATACCTTCATCTGCATCCATTGATTTCTTAAACATTGTAAAACCTGATTCTGATTTAACCTGAATATCCACTCTTTTATTGGAATTCACATAGTAATAAATTTTTATTTCGGGCACGATAAAATCACCCCATGTATATGTTTTGTTTCCCCACTGCTTATTGAAATTCATTTTATCAATATCAAAAAGATAAATCTCCTTCGCCATAAGCTGAGAATTTAATTGTTGTAAATGTCTAACACTTGTTTTATAGATTGATCTCCCATGGGTAGCAACTATCAAATCTGATTCAAACTGGTGTACAACAAGGTCATGAACTGGAGCAAATGGAAAATCTTTAGATATGTGATGAAAACTTTCACCAGCATTGATGGATGCATAAATTCCATGATCTGTCCCGACATAAATTAAATCCTTATTTGAAGGGTCTTCGGCTACAACATTTATCGGTTCATAAGGTAAATTTAATCCGATTCGTCGCCATGTAATTCCATAATCAGTAGATTTAAAAAGCAAAGATTCAAAATTATCCCAGCGATACCCATTCAAAGAGACATATACAGTTGCAGTATCAAATCTTGAGGCAACAACTCTACTTATCCAGAAATTTTGTGGTAAATGATCTGAAATTTTTTGCCAGCTATTTCCACCATCTTTTGTAACATAAATTAATCCATCATCACTGCCAGTGTAAATTAAACCAAACTTAAGAGGTGATTCCGAAATGGTTGTAAGAGTTCCATAGGGAACATTACCCGGCTTTCCACCTTTTGTTAAATCGGGTGATATCGGTTCAAAACTTTCTCCTTTATTCATTGAACGATAAAGTCGATTAGCACCAAAATACAGTATATCCTGATTATGAGTTGAAAGTAAAATTGGAGTTTTCCAGTTGAATCTTAAAGGATGTTCACCTAACTCATGTTGTGGCTTAACAGGTACTCTTTTTCTTGAGTGTCGATCAATTCTAAAGTAATTTCCGAATTGATAACCAGCGTAAATGGTTTGATTATCTCTCTTATCGACTTCAATTTCCATTCCATCACCACCAAGCAAACTTTTATAAAGATACTCTCCTGTTTCATACCAGCTATAGCTAAATTTATAATTATTTGGACCATACCACACACCGTTATCCTGTAATCCTCCATAAACATTATAAGGTTTATCAAGATCTATTTCTATAGAATAAAATTGTCCAACAGGTGGTGTATTTGCTTTGAAATAAGTCTGCCCATAGTCAAAAGAGATGTTGATTCCACCATCATTAGCTATGATAATATGTCCTTTTCGATTTGGATTGATGTATATGGCGTGATGATCAACATGTACATTCTCTCTATTAATTGATTTAAAAGTTTTTCCTCCATCTGTTGATAACAAAATTGGAACACCAAGAATGAATAATTTACTCGCATCATCGGGATCAACCTTAATGGAACCGAAATAATAACCATAAGAGTAGTAGAAGTCGTCGATAAAATCTTTATTTGTTTTAATCCAGCTACTTCCCCCGTTTGTTGATTTATAAACTTCAGCGCCAATTACATTTTTCTCAAAAAGTGCTGTGTTAGCATCTTCAATATATTCAACCAAAGTCTGCGGAGTTATTTTGTTCGCTTTAACAAGAATTTTGATCGTATCCGCTGTATATTTTTTGGGGAAATTGTATTGCTTCAAAAAATCCTGGATCAATTTAGAATCGAGTTCGAGAAACACTTCTTTTGACATTTTCCTTAAATTTTCTTTAGTAAGTTTTTCTTCATCTGAATCTTTTTTAGGTCTTTCATTTTGATTATCAAGCAATGCATAAATTATCTCAGGATCCTTTTGAAAAATTGAAATACCTATTCTTCCAACTCCACTATCATTTGGGAACCCACTCTCTTTTGATGTAATCAAGAACCACGACTCTCCCCCATCTGTACTTTTATAAATCCCGGATGTAACACCAGACCCTTCAAAATGCCATGCTCTTCTTGTTCTATACCACATCGAAGCATAAAGAATATCAGGATTCAAAAGATTAATGTCCAGATCGATGCAGCCTGTATTATTATCAATGTATAAAACTTTTCGCCATGTTCTTCCACCATCAGTGGTTTTGAAGACCCCTCTTTCTTCGTTTGGTGAATATAAATGACCAACAGCAGCAACCCATAAAATCTCGGGATTATTTGGATGAATAATTATTCTTCCTATATGATGAGTTTCGTCAAGACCTTTATGCTCGAAAGATTTTCCACCATCAGTACTTCTAAAAATTCCAAAACCTGAGTAAGAACTTCGACTCGAATTACTTTCTCCAGTACCGATCCAGATAATTTCATTGTGTTTCCAATCGATAGCAATATCGCCTACGGTCATCACAATTTGTTTATCAAATATCGGATGAAATGAAATTCCATTATTAGTCGTTTTCCATACTCCACCAGAAGCATAGGCAACATAAAAATGAGTTGCATCATATGGAGAGACATCAATATCAACTGCTCTTCCACTCATAATTGTTGGACCAATATTTTGAAATTCTAAATTTTGGAAGGGAGATTTTTTGATATTCTCAAGTTTATCATAATAACTTTTTAATCTCACTGATGCAGAAGTGGGTTCAGGAAATTTTTCTTGTGAGATAAGAAATAATGGAAATAAAAAAAACATTAAAAATAATCGAAATGATTTCATGAATTCCTCCGAATGTTAAAATTACTCTCCAGCAAATTTAAGGAATAAGTTAAAAGTTTTTGGAGGAGTAATTTGATTTTTTTACTCGTTAACGCCATAAATAGAACTTTATTTTAAAATGAATTCGGTTGAATTGAAATTCTAGATTCAGATTTCTTTCCGAAACAATACATGAAATGGAAGACTTTGAAAATTTACTCACTTAATCATTTAATTATCCCTGATCCTGCTGATTATTAAAATTCCAATGTTTAAATCCTTGAAATTATTTCGGATAATTTTCAATTTATCTTCGAATAATCAAGCTCACTGCCGAGAAGACTATGAGGAATTAAAAACACTAGAAACATTATCAGAGCAGCTATAAGTATCCATTTGTCATAATTTCCTGATTTTTTCATTTTATATACCGTAAACAACCAGCCGAGTAGCGCTATTAATGTTTTATTATCAGTCAAATCAAAACCGAATGGAAAACCAGTCCATAATTTGCCGAAAGCATAATATTGAACGAGTGGGCCGAAAATAAATCCACCAAGAATTAAAAAAGCAATTGTCCAGAAAACCAGTTTCTTATAATCTCTTTCTTTACTGAAATATTCTAAACCTGCTCTTGTTGAAAAAACCATGGAGAGAAAAATAAAAATGATGTGTGGTATCAGAATTAATGCTGGAACCTCATCCTTAAATCTTAGAATTATGGATTCCTCCTGAGGAATAAGTATAGATTTACCATCATAGAAAAGTTCAACTCGATACTGAATTTTACCTGCAGCTGGTTGAGGAGGAATTTCTGCAACAAGAGAACCATTATCATTACGCATATTTATAACCTGCCATTCATCATTAGTTTTATATCTTTTCCAGTAAACATTTCCAATAATATCATGATCATTTACATTGATTGATATTCTATAAGGATAATTTGTCGAGTGTGATCTCTCCAGCTTATAATTGATGATCTTTTTTTCAAAATTGACCTTACCTTTCAAGGGATAAGTTGGACCGGTTACACGCTGATAAACTGCTGAGAAAATTGTAATGATAAAAGCAAGAATCCAGAAAAGAGTATTTCGTTTCATTTTTTCCTCCACTTATTATAAAAAAGATGTTTCTGTTTGATAAGCTTGTTTTAATAATTCATTGAATTCTTCCAGCGAAATTTCAATTGCACCGAACATTTCTAAATGAGGATTCAGAATTTGAACATCAAGAAGCTTAAAATTCTTTTCTACCAGATGAAGAATAAGATGAGCAAGAGCAACTTTCGAAGCATTTTCATGGAAAGAAAACATGCTCTCTCCAAAAAAAGCACCCTTGATAACAATTCCATAAAGTCCACCAACAAGCTTGTTCATAAAATATGTTTCCACACTATGGACATACCCTAATTTGTAAATCCGTTCGTAAGCTTTAATCAATTCCGGGCTGATCCAAGTTTTCTCTCTTTTAGCACAATTACGAATAACTTCCATCGTATTTTCATCGAAGCGAACATCGAATCGTTTTCTTTTAATAAGTTGCTTAACACTTCGAGGAATATTGTAATTATCAAGTGGAATAATTGCTCTGATTTTTGGATAATACCACTCTATAACACCTGATTCATCTGCCATTGGAAATGCGCCAACTGAATATAGTTTAATCATATTGTCTGGTAAAAGAGTATCCTCAAATAACATAATCTTTTAATAATTGCTAACTAAATTCTTTCAACAAATCATGTGTAGATTCTAACTCTCTTTTTGACAACAGCGACTCTATGAGTTAGATCAGACTATTATTAAAGTTATTTGGGACCCATTGAATCAAAAATTTTTTCAATATATTTTTTTTAATTTTGCCTCAGGGAAATAATGACTCAGAATTTCTTTATAACTCTTACCATTGAATGCCATAACTGCACCACCAATCTGGCAGAATCCAACTCCGTGTCCCCAACCAGCACCGTATAAAATAAATTTTACTGGGATCTCATTACCATTCTTGTAAACATGTTCGATCACAAACGCTGAACTATAGAGATGTTTTTCTGAAAGAATTCTTCTTATCTCAAGTTCTTTACCCACCACCATTTCTCTCTTTGTTCCAACTATTTTAAGTTTTTTAATTCTACCTGATGTACCTCGTTCGATTGGAATTAATTGTTTGATTTCTCCAAAATCAATTCCCAGCTTAATCTCAAGCAAAGTTTTTAATGCAAGTTGTTTGATCTCGACTTTCCATCGGAAGAAATCTCTTGTTATCAAATCAAATTCATTCAATACTGTTCGAAGTAAGTCCCAATTCTGTGTGTTGCAGTATGCATCAGGTTTAGAGAGAATAAATTCTTTAAAATCATCTTCTGTTTTTGGAAAAAATTTATTTTGCTCCTCAGCATCATAAACAGATTTCAAATACGGATAATAGATATCCTGCCATACATTTTGAAATTCTTCTGTAATTCCACCACAGCATTTTGAATATCGAGTATCACAAACTTCATTATTATAAACAAGTACAATACCTGAGGTTTCTCTGACTGCTTCAATTGCTGAATTACCTCGTAATCTTGTTAATCCCTGATATCGTTGACAGTGATCATCAGCACAAACATCAAAATCTTCGTGTTCGGTTTTATCATACCAAATTATTCTTTCTGATTCAGTGTTTATAAAACTTTGAAGGTTGGAATGATTATTTCTTTTTCTCTCAAGTTGAGATATTAACCAGCTTCGGGACACAATTGAATGTGCTTTTAAATATTCTATAGGACTTTCAGCATTCATCTCAGATGAAATCACACTTTGTAGATATTTTTCTACCTCAATCTCATTGATTGCAATCAAATACCCATTCCTATTTTGTAAAATGAGATTTCCTTCGAAGCTCTCTCTCTCTTTCTGTTCCCAGTGAAAATCTACCCCAATCACTACATTTTCGATCTCAAATTTATATTTCGCTTCTTCAGCTTTGTGATTACTTTTTAATGAAATCAGTTTTATAGATTCATCTGAATAAATTATCTGATCTTTTTCCTTCAAGATAATTTTGTTCCCATTTGGTATAGCTTCAAGTTTTGTATTGCCAATTTTTAATTTATCATTAACAATGAAATCTCCCTTAAGGGTAAAGTGAATTTTCTCTTGATTTGATAAAATTCCAACTTTAATTGTCGGTTGATTCATTTCAGATAAACCATTTTAATTGTTTTTGATTGATTTTTATAAATAAGTTTTGCGAAATATATTCCGCTTGAGATATTCAAATCATCGGGCTTAAATTCAACTTCATAAATTCCGGGAAAAAGATAATCATCTTCGATTGTTTTAATTTCTTTGCCGAGAATATCATAAACATGTATAATTACTCTTTCTTTTTGTGAAGGATTAGCATTAGCATGCATAATCTGGAATTTGATTTTTGTTGAATTGTTAAATGGGTTGGGATAATTTTGGTATAAAATAAAACCTTCAACCATTGAATGTTTTTCGTCAACTTCCGAAATATCACCTGCAAAAATAATTCTAATTGCATCAGCTGTTATAGTACCATTTCCTTTTGAAAGTAGTCTGATTTTTATTTGTTCTGAAGTTGTAAGCAAGATTGAGTCAAGTAAATTCCACAATCCACCATTGATTTGTTGATTCACCTGCTTAATAGAAAAATGATTTGAAGCACTTATTTGATATTTTGCATCAGTAGCTGAAGTAGCTAAATCCTGCCACATCGCATAAACATAATACTTACCCGGACTTAATTGAGGAGTAGTCCACTCAACATAGTTATTTAAATCATCTGGTAAGATGTATAAAAAACTTTCTCCATAGTAATTCCAAAACGAGTTCGATATAGCTACATTCCAGTTTCCATTTACAATTGCAGTTTCATTATCAATAATAAACCTTTTTGGATGATTAATTCCAAGATATTCCATGATTCCTAATACAGATTCAATACCGAATTGATAAAGCAGGGAATTATCAATCCATGTTCCGTTTGAAAATTTGGTGTAAGGGGTCTCATAAGTCAAAGCCATAATCTGAGAACCCCAATTTGCCCACATCCATCCTTCGGGAAAATAAGATTGCAAATTTGAATAACTAAAATCAGATGGTTTTATGAATTCCGAGTTGGAAGCCTGAAGATTGGCAAACTGCATCTCTTTTCGGAAGAAATAATCGGAAGTTGATGAAGCTGTATGTATCCAGAAAGTAGCAAAATCGGCAACCTGTGAGTGCATATTCAAAGCAACATGAATTCGATTCTGGCCTATGATATTCTGTAGAAAGTTTTTTGTATGAAGAACTTCTTTAGGCGTTTGTGATGGTGGTAAGTTCCATGATCTCTCAATATCTACATTATTAGCATTCACTCTTGACTTGCCAAGGTATACACCATCTGGATTAATGAAGGGTAAGAAGTACCATTTGATTCTTGTTCGCAGATAAGATGCAATTTCATCATCTGAAATTAAATAATTAATCATGCCATCAAGGTGATATGAGGAGGGAGTTTCGGAAGGATGAGTTCTTCCATGAGTCCAGAGACAAAATTTTTGAGAATCAGGTACGGTAAAATCAGTTATTGTTAAAACAATTAAAGGTCTATTTTGTTCTGAAAATCCAATCGTATCGATATTAACATATGGTGATTGCTGTAATTGATGAATTTTTTCAATTAGTTGTTTAACTGGATACGGTACATAATATGCAACATAAACAGAATCTTCAGTGTAAGTTTTTCTGAAAATATTTTTTTGTGGACTTTCTGATTGGGTAAATCTATACCAAACTTGATTATCGTAAGAATACATCGGTCGCGTAACATCTGAATTTTGAATTGTTACCGACACATATCTATTCTTCACATTTTTCATCTTGAAATAAAACCACCGTCCCACAATGTCTGAATGTATTCTAACTACAAAATTCACTGAATCTGTTGTTGAAACCGATTGAAGATTACCGCTATCAAAAGTTGATTCAAAAATTACCTGACTAGAGACAGGAAAAGAAAACAGAAGAAGTAAAATTATGATGTAAAGATTTTTCATTCTTTATAGTTTGATATACAAATTTATGACTGATTAAAGTTGAAAAAAAACAACAAATGAAGTCTTGTTCTAGTGGAATTTCTGAAATGAAATTCTAAGATTCTAAATTCAGTGTTTTATTTATTCAATTCTTTTAGTGCTCTTTTGATAAGATTTTCAATTGAAAATTCTTCTTTTAGTTCTTTAATCTCATTTATCGATACACGGATAGCTTTTTCAGCAACTTGTTTTTGATAACCCAGTGTTATCAATGCCTGGTATGCTTGCATTCTTACATCTTCAAAATCTCTCGAGACTAACTCTTTTGTGGGTAGGATTTTGGTTAGTTTATCTTTTAATTCAACGATCATTCTTTCTGCAGTTTTCTTACCAACTCCCGGTATATGCGTCAGTGCTAATGTATTACCATGAATGATATGCTCTCGCAATTCGTCGGGTGTGATCCCGGATAGGATACTCTGAGCAACTTTCGGTCCAATTCCTGAAATAGTGAGTAATTGTTCAAACATCAATTTCTCTTCTTCTTCGTAGAAACCATACAATTGTATTGAATCTTCTCGAGGGATGAGTACAGTGAATAACTTAATGTAACTATCAGTGTCGGGTAATTTTTGAAAAGTATTCAAAGATATATTTAACTGATACCCGATACCATTTACTTCAACAATTAATTGAGTCGGATTTTTACTTATTAATTTTCCTGAGATATAGTTAAACATATTTAACCAACTACCAGATGGGGATTTTCCCTTATAAATGTTTTCCAGTCTTTGTGTTTCTTATCGGGTCTTGTGATTTTTTGTAAATGACACAGTGCGACAGCTATAGCATCAGTTTCATCAAATTTCGTTTTCTTTTTTTTCAGTCGAAGTATTTGATTAACCATAAACATCACCTGTTGCTTCGATGCTGAACCGTTACCAACAACTGCTTTTTTAACTTCTCGGGGAGTATATTCATAAGTTGGAATCTGTTTATTGATTGCAGCAAGAATAGAAACACCTCTTGCATGTCCGATCTTTAATGCTGACTGAACATTTTTCCCATAAAAAGCACTTTCAATTGACAGTTCGTCCGGAAAATATTCTTCTATTAAACGAGTTATTTCATCATAAATCAGTTTTAATCGCAATGGTAAGGATTGGATTCGTTTGCTTTCAATTACACCAGAAGCAATTAGTTGAATTTTACCTTGATTGTGTTCAATTATTCCATAACCTGTCTTCAGTGTTCCAGGGTCAATACCAAGTATTATCATTTAATTACACTTCTGTTAAGTCAGCATCAGTATATACATTTTGCACATCATCATGATCTTCAAGCATTTCTAGGAATTTAAGTGCTGTCTCGTTATCCTTATCACTAATCTTCATAAGATTTTGAGGAACATATTGTAAAGAAGCACTTTCTATCTTAATACCTTTTTCTAAAAGAGCTTTTCTTACTTTTTCAAAATCTTGAACTGATGTTTGTATTTCGTAATAATCAGTTTCCGTAACGATATCTTCCGCACCTGCATCCAGTGCCAGCATAATTAAATCATCTTCATTAATTTGTTTTTTATCTATAGTCATCACACCTTTTCTCTGAAATTTCCAGTTCACACTTCCTGTTTCAGCGAGTCTACCACCATGTCTTGAAAACAAATGTCTTAGCTCTGAAACTGTTCTGTTTTTATTATCTGTAACTGCTTCTATTAAAATTGCTACGCCACCAGGACCATACCCTTCATAAACAATTTCTTCGTACTTCGCACCTTCCAACTCACCGGTTGCCTTTTTTATAGCACGCTCAATGTTTTCCATTGGCATATTAGCAGCTCTTGCCTGTTCAATGGCAAGTCTGAGTCTCGGATTTCCATCTGGATTTCCACCACCTTCTCGAGCTGCTATGGTAATTTCTCGAATTAACTTCGTAAATAATTTGCCTCTTTTAGCATCAACAACAGCTTTTTTCCTTTTGATTTGTGCCCATTTAGAATGTCCTGCCATAAAATTATCTCCATCTATTTTTGTTGTGATATCCTAAAATCTTTTAAGTTTAATAATGGAAAAAACATACCATTAATTTCTTTTGATTCAATTGTATAAACAATATCAATATAGTTACTGCGTGGAATGCTATTCAAATCAAGTAAATCAAACGCATATTCTCCCAAATTATACCCAATAACATCAAAAACTGGTGAATTATTCTTACGAACCTTCATAAAAAGGTGATTATTTTGATTGACTCTTGGTTTATCAAAAATTTCAACTCTCTCTGTAAGAAAGATTGGTTTCATATTTTGTGGACCGAATGGAGCGAATCTTTCCAGAATTCGCCTGAATTTTGGTGTGATTGAACTTAATTCTACAATAGATTCGATCTCAAGTTTTGGTATAAGTTGCTCAGGGGTTAGATTTTTTCTCGCAACTTCATTAAATCTTTTTTTAAATTCATTCAACTTTTCCGGAAGAATCGAAAGTCCTGCAGCAGCTTTGTGTCCACCAAATTGCAACAGTGTATCTTCACATTCTTTCAATGCTTCATAAAGATTAAAATCTGAGATACTTCTTGCAGAACCTTTTAAAATGCCATCGACTGAGGTAAGTAAAATTGATGGACGATAGAATTTCTCTACCAAACGCGAAGCAACAATTCCAATAACTCCTATATGCCAATCTTCTTTGTGTAAAACAATTGCTATTTCATTTTGAAGATCTATTTCATTATGCACTTTCTGAATTGCTTCTTTTAAAATATCTTCATCGATAGCTCGCCTGTTTCTGTTCTCTTTATCCAGTATCTCAGCATATTGTAAAGCTTCTTCGTAAGACCGTGAAAGTAACAATTCAACCGCTCTCAATGCACTTCCCAATCTTCCTACTGCATTTATCCTTGGAGCCAATCCAAATACTATTTGTGAGCTTGAGATGTTACCTAATTTCAAACCAGCTTTATCAATAAGAGCTTTAAATCCCGGTCTCGGATTTGTATTTAATTTATCTAATCCAAATTTAACAAGCGTTCTATTTTCACCTATTAACGGGACAATGTCTGCGGCACTTGCAACCGCTACAAAATCCAGAAATTCGAATGGTAAAGTTTTCATTCCAATGGCAATTGCGATCGCCTGCAATAATTTGAAAGTAACACCTGCGCCCGAAAGATACTTGAATGGATAGGGACAACCTGGTTTCAATGGATCGAGTACAGCAAGAGCGTTAGGAATTTTTTCACCCGGTTCGTGGTGGTCACAAATAATCAAATCTACGTCGTTTCTTCTTGCATATTCGGTTTCATCAATGGCAGTGATACCACAATCCACAGAAATTATTAACTTAGCACCAGATTGAATTGCTTCATCGATTCCACTTTTTGAGATCCCATATCCTTCTTTAAATCTATCTGGTATGTAGATACTAATATTACCGCCAATCTCCTTCAGAAATAGATATAGCATGGCTGAAGCGTTAGTTCCATCTACATCATAATCACCATAAATCATGATTTTCTGATTCTCTGTTAAAGCTTTGATAATTCTCCTAACAGCATCTCGCATTCCATTAAGAAGATATGGATCATGTAAATCTTCGAGTGATGGTTGGAAAAACTGCTTAGCTTTTCTAAAACTATCAATTCCCCGAAGTACGAGCACTTTTGCAAGTGCAGGATTAATATTTAAATCATCAATAAGTACTTGAACGCTGAATTCATCGGGGCAATTTAATATTTTCCAATTGTATCTTTTTTTCATAATATTTTTTCATTAAGATTAAGAGATGAGAGGTAAGTAAGCCGAATTCTGTTCTCCCGCAGGAGAGGTAGTCATCTATCTCATTCCGATGTCACCATCGGAATTTAGCGGTCTACCCGGGAGTAGTGACGAAGCGAGTAACTTCGTAGTGAGAGAGAAAGTTACAGGACCTCACTTCCTCCCCTATTTGACCTTGCTCCGGATAGGGTTTGCCAAGCCATTCGGTTACCCGAATGCTGGTAGGCTCTTACCCTGCCATTTCACCCTTACTCCGAAAAAATCGGAGCGGTGTATTTTCTGTTGCACTTTCCGTGACTAATGGCTTGAGCCATTAGTCCCCAGGTGTTACCTGGTATCCTACTCTACGGAGTTCGGACTTTCCTCCCTTCACCGGAAAGGTGAAGAGCGACTACCTTTGCTTACCTCTCATCTCTCATGTTTTCAAAAAACTTATTTTAATTTTCCCAATTTTTATTTTAAATATACTCAAACTTAGAGTTTTTATTTAATCATCTTTTAAAAATCAAAACAGCTAAGATGAGGAAATTGAAATAATGAATATTTCTCAAAGAAAAAATTCTGGCTAGAACATTAGATTTAACTGGTAAATTGTAATCAGAGGCAACATTTAAAATTTATAATTGTATACTTAATAAATTTTTTAATGATTTTTATAAAATTTCATTGTAGTTTTTTATTGTTTAAAAAAATTATAATTTGACATTAATAAAACTGACTCAAATATGGCACTTAGTATAGATTTTATTGAAATACTCGATAAGCTCGAGCCAGAAGTCAAAAAGGCAATGGTTGCGCTTTATGGTGAGATTGAAAAACAAAAGTTTGTCACCAAGGATGAATTTTATGAATTGGTGAAGGTTGTTAATGAACTTGCTCAAAAGGTTAAAGAACTATCGGATAGACTTGATGCTTTTGAAAAAGTTACAAATGAAAATTTTAACAGAGTCTGGACTGCAATACATCAACTTGCTGAAGCTCAAAGAAGAACGGAAGAACGGCTTAACCAACTTGCTGAAAGAGTAGACCAGCTTACAGTAAGAGTCGATCAACTTGCTGAAGCTCAAAGAAAAACTGAGGAAAGGCTTAACCAACTTGCTGAAGCTCAGAGAAAAACTGAAAAAGAAGTTGAAAAGCTTGCTCGTGGTCTTAAATCTTTGCAAACCGAAGTCGGTGGTCTTGCTCATACAATCGGATATAGACTTGAAGATGAGGCTATCAAATCACTTCCGGAGATTCTGAAGAACGATTTTGGTATTATCATTAAGAATAGATTGAGAAGAGATTATTTGGAAACTCCATCAGGACAGTTTATTGAAGTTAATATTTTTGGTGAAGCCAAAAAGAATGGCAAAGAATACCTGGTAATTGGAGAGGCAAAATCACAACTAAAGAAACGTGATATTGATAATTTTATTAGACTGACAGAAAAACTTAAACAATACTTTGATAAGGAACTGATTCGAGTTTTAATTACATATCAGACATCTCCTCCAGTCAAATCTTACGCTAAAGACAAAGGCATTAAAATTTATTTCTCCTACGAACTATAACAAAAAAATTACCTCAAGATTTATTCGGAATCATTTCACCTCAAGTATTTATTCATAAATAATCTATCTTGATCAAATTTGTCGAAAGTTTATATTAACGCAATCAAAAAATTTACCAAAAACATAGTAAATAAAATAAAAGAATAGTTCGATTTTATCTCGCGTCTGAATTCAATAATTCTAAAGAATTATTATAATGAAGCTTAAATAGCTTAATTAAATCTTTACTTATTTTTGTGAAAAAATTTATGAAATTAGAATATAAGATTTTTCTGTTCTTAATTTCATTTTTGTTATTCATACCGATTCAAGCACAAAACAAAGTAATTTATGCAACTCGCGTTTACTCATCCCCAGCTTTAGATGGAAAGTTGGATGATTCGCTCTGGCAACTTGCAAGACCCATTGACGATTTTTTACAACAAGAACCAATCCCCGGGAGTACACCATCATTCCAAACTTCGGTCCGAATTATATACAATGAACATGCAATATATGTTGGTGTAATGTGTTATGATTCTGAACCATCGAGAATAATTGCAAGAGAACTTAAAAAAGATGGCAATCTGAGAGGTGATGATAATTTTCAAATCATCTTCGATACTTTTAATGATAAAAAATCTGCCTATTGGTTTGGAACAAATCCACTTAGTATGAGAGATGACGCTTTATTATCAGGAATGGATTTTAGAGGATTCAATGAGAATTGGGATGGTATATGGCAGGTTAAATCAGCAATAGTGGATAGTGGTTGGTCAATTGAGTTTGAATTTCCATTTTCGACTTTTAAGTTTCATAAGGCTGAAGAACAGATCTGGGGTATAAATTTTGCACGCCAAATTAGACGACTAAATGAACAGGTTTTATGGTCAAGTGTAGGTGCAAATCTTGGATTATTTAAGTTGGCTTATGCAGGTAAATTAATCGGAATTCAAAAAATTGAAAGAGGTGATCCTGTATATATCAAACCTTTCATTAGCGCAGGTTTTCAAAACTCTACTGATTTTCAAAAAAAGATCCTTAAAACAGGAATTGATATCAAGTATGGAATAACTCAAAACCTTACATTCGATATAACCTTGAATACTGATTTTGCACAGGTTGAATCTGATAGAGCAAAGATTAATTTAACTCGATTTCCATTATTTCTACCTGAAAAAAGAGACTTTTTCCTAGAAAACTCAAGCATTTTTGATTATACATTTGGTTTTAGAAACTATATTTTTTATAGCAGAAGAATTGGGTTAAGTGATGGGAATGAAATTCCAATAATCGGTGGAGCAAGGATTGTTGGAAGGATTAATAAATCAGAAATTGGGATTGTAAGTGTTCAAACTTCTTCAAAAGAAACAGAACCTTCTACAAATTACAGTGTGGCAAGATTTAAATATGATTTATTTGAGCAATCTTATATTGGAGTAATTTTAACTAATAAAATTTCTTCGAAAGGATTCAATAGAGTTTATGGCACTGATATTAATTTAAATTTTACTGACTTTCTTGGTGATCAAACTTTAACTATAGGAGGTGGTGCTCTTAGGTCAGATGAGACAGGTGGAGGAAAGAATAACAACGCATATAAATTTTTTATTAGTTTTCCTAACGACTTAATGAATTCTTTTGTAAGCTATAGGGAAGCACAAGCAGATTTTAATCCAGCAATGGGATTTCTTTTTCGAAATAATTTTAAATCTCTCACTTCTCATCTAAAACTATCCCCAAGAGTAAATTACTTTGGAATTAAAAAATTAAATTTTACTCTTTTTGAATCTGATCTCTATTGGGACGATAAAACCAATTTATCAAGCTCTTACTTTTCATTCTCTCCATTCGGGTTTATAACAAATGCCGATGACATGTTCGAAATTGAATTCGAGAATAATTTCGATTCCTTTGATAGTGATTTTTATATTTTAGATACTATAACTATTAAAGCTGGAGAGTATAGATTTAAATCTATTGGATTTGATCTTCACACATCACGAAGTAGAAATATATTTGGCTCATTAAGTTTTACTAAAGGTAGTTATTATTCAGGATATAAAGATGGTTTATCGGCTGAAATCAATTTAATGTTTTCGAGTAATTTTTCAATCTCTTCAAACTTTGAAATAAATCGAATAAGAATAAATGAAAGAATATTTTTAACGGAAGAGATTGGATTTAAATTACATTATGATTTTTCAACTATGACATATAGTTCTATCTATACACAATGGAACAATGAATTAAATGAAATTAATATAAATTATAGATTCTCGTGGCAGCCAAAAATTGGAAGTAACTTCTATTTCGTTGTTAATCATATTCTCTCAAGTAAAGAAAAAATTAAAACTAAAGATATAGTCATCCTTTCAAAATTTGTATGGTTATTAATCATTTAGAAAATCATTCCAAAATTCTATTAAATGCAATTTTTTTTTCGTAATTTTTCAAAAAAATGAGAGATAAATGGAGCAAAACAATACAAACAATAAATATGTCATTGGAATAGACGGTGGTGCAACCAAAACAACTGCTGTTTTAGCGGACCTGAATCGAAATATTATTGCAGAGAAAAGTTCAGGTCCAGCAAATTTTTTGATTATTGGCACCGACAAAGTTGCAAAAACCATATCTGATTTAATTCTGGACCTCTGTAATGAAGCAGAAGTTAATATCCAAAATATTGAAGCTATTTGCATGGGATTAACAGGTGCTGGAAGGGATGAAGACGCTCAAAAAATTAAAAATGCAGTTATGGATTACTGGAACAGGACATACTCAAGTGAATTAAAAAAACTTATTGTGACCAGTGATGCAAGGGTTGCATTAGAGGGCGCATTCTCAGGACGTCCCGGAATTATTCTAATTGCAGGTACTGGCTCAATTTTATTCGGAAAAGATAGAGCTGGAAACCTTTATCGTGTTGGTGGATTTGGAAGATATATTGGTGATGAAGGTGGTGGTTATTCCATCGGTCGATTAGGACTTCAGGCTGTTGCTAAATCACTGGATGGAAGAGGACCAGAAACAAAACTATTGAGTATTCTAAGTCAACAATTTGGTATCAATACAGCTGAAGATTTAATTAACAAAGTTTATAAAGATAATCTTGACTTTGCATCGATAGCTCCATATGTTATTCAATGCGCCGAAGAAGGTGATGAACCATGTCGCGAAATCTTACGCAAAGAAGCAGAAGAACTTGTCCTTCATATAAAAGCAGTGAAAGATAAAATCAAAGTTAGAACTGTTTACATTACATTTATTGGTGGATTACTCTCAGTTGATAATTATTATTCAAAGCTACTAAGAAAAATTATTCTACAGAAAGTTGAAGGAGTGAATGTAATCTTACCCGAACATCCACCTGCATACGGAGCTATTCTACTCGCTCTCGACGAATTAGAAAAAGAACAACCTTAAGATATCAGGTAATCTATTTTTCCTTGCTTTCATATGGTGTGTTAGAATTTTACTAAATGAATCAAATTATATACTTAGGTTAATCTTAGTTAAAAATTAAATAATAAATATGAAATTCTTCCCTTTCACCAATAAATCCGACAAAAGAAATCCATGGACTTGGGTTCCATCGCTCTATTTCGCTGAAGGAATTCCTTATATAGTCGTAATGACAGTTTCTGTCATAATGTATAAGAGAATGGGAATATCGAACACAGATATTGCTCTGTATACAAGCTGGCTATATCTTCCTTGGGTTATTAAACCACTCTGGAGTCCAATTGTTGATCTCTTCAAAACCAAACGATTCTGGATAATTTTAATGCAATCCATAATTGCAGTAGGATTGGGAGGGATTGCTCTAACTATTCCATTACCTGATTTCTTTAAATATACTCTGCTCTTCTTCTGGTTACTTGCATTCAGTTCTGCAACACATGACATCGCTGCTGATGGATTTTATATGCTTGGACTTACACAACATGAACAAGCATTTTTTGTGGGAATAAGAAGTACTTTTTATCGCCTTGCGATGATAACAGGACAAGGGTTACTCGTTATTCTTGCTGGTTATGTAGAGAGTACTACTGGACTCGAACCTATCGAAATTAAAGTCACAGCTAAACCAGAATATGTGAATGAAATTATTCTTCCAGATTCAAGTTTAGATAGCGAAAGTAACGAAAACTTAATAATAAAATCCTCTACAGAAGAATTAATCATAGGAATCACCAAGAAAGAAAAACGCAAAATAGATTCTTTAATTCAAAAAGTGAAAAGATGGAATCTGGAAAATGAATTTTACTCTGAAGAAAAAGTTCACAGTGCAGGTGTTATCAATAGAGATGAACCTTCTTTGTGGGATAAGTATATTACTCAGCCTCTTGAAAAATTTTTAAGAAAACATTTTGCCGAACATAAAGAGGTCATTAAGAAATCTGATTACACAGGGAACATTGGAATACTTTACTTTCATTTATCAAAAGAACCTGATAAAGAATATGTTTTACACTTTGGACGAGAAAAAGGAGATAATAGCATAAATCTTATTGAAGGCTCGAGATTTGTTTTTAATAAAAATAACTGGAATAAACCAGCTATTGCTCTAATTCAATTAGATCAAAAACTGAATTATGAAACATATGCTATTTTTCAGATAAGATCTGGGGATATCCCATTTGCATGGAAAGTTACATTTTTGTTCCTTTCTGGATTATTTTTAGTTTTCTTTGCTTATCACTTTTTCATTTTACCATTTCCAAAAGATGATAAACCCGTTAGAACAGATAAAAACTTGTTTGCTGAATTTTTCAAAACATTTGTACTCTTTTTCAAGAAGAAAGGAATCATTCCTGCATTAGGTTTTCTATTATTTTACAGATTTGCAGAAGCACAGCTTGTAAAATTGGCTTCACCTTTTTTGTTGGATATAAGAGAAGCCGGAGGTCTGGCACTAACAACTGGTCAGGTTGGTTTTGTTTATGGAACAATTGGAATTATTTCACTAACATTGGGAGGATTGTTAGGAGGATTTGTTGCTGCTAAAAAAGGATTGAAATACTGGTTATGGTGGATGGTATTAGCAATTAATTTACCTGACGCAGTCTATGTTTATCTTTCACATACTTTACCAGATAATTTCTGGATTATAAACGCTTGCGTTGCAATTGAACAATTTGGATACGGATTTGGATTCACAGCTTATATGTTGTTTATGATTTATATTTCTGAAGGCGAACATAAAACGGCTCATTTTGCGATTACTACTGGAATAATGGCATTAGGTATGATGATACCGGGAATGTTTAGTGGTTGGTTACAGGAAATAATTGGATACAAAAATTTCTTCATCTGGGTTTGTATTGCAACTATACCATCATTTCTTGTTGTTAAATTCATTCAGGTCGACCCTGAATTTGGGATAAAGAAAGATAAATAACTACAGATAATTGAATTTTTCAAAAGTCAGAATTCTGAAAATCAATTGTATAAAATTTTATAAAAATCATTCTTCAAACTTTATATTCATCTCGATTAACTAAAGTCAGAATCATTAAACTACACAGACCAAGAAATTTAAACTAAAAAGGGTCATCTTGCACATTCACAAGATGACCCCATCAATTCAATCTAAATCTTACTTAAGTAAAACCATCTTTCTTGTTTGAGTAAACACTTTACCAGTCTTTAGGTTCTTCGCATCAATTCTGTAAAGATAAATTCCAGAGCTTACTTTCTTACCATTGTTATCCAGTCCATTCCATTCTATATCATGGAATCCTGCCTCTTTTTGACCATTAAATAATTTTCTAACTAATTTTCCAGTGATGTCAAAAACAGAAATTTCAATAAACGAACTCGCTGGAATCTCATATGAAATCTTTGTAACTGGATTAAATGGGTTCGGATAGTTCTGATGGAGGAAATATCTAACTGGTAAATCTGATATAGAATAAACATCTTTAACCGATGTAACAAAGTTTGTATCAGCACAATATCTCAATGATCTTACCAGAAGTGAATCACAATTTTGATCGCTTACCATTTCGAGCCCAATTCCATAGAAAACAGTTTTCCATTTTTTCACTGGATTTTCACTTCTAACAGCACCAATTTTCACAGTATCGGCTGTACCTGTTCCGTAATAAAAGATTTTAAAAGTCAAACCATAGGTTCCGTCGGTTAAAGTAAGTTGATCTTTACCAGCACCAGCCATCGGTAAGCTTAATCCATTACCAATATAATCTCCTGAAAATCCTCTTGCACTGAAAGCAGAATTGTTAGTCACAAATTTTGCACCAATGTACTTAGAAAGTAATAAATCATTTGTATCTGAAAATTCAGATATATTCCGACCTGCAAGAATTAGTTTATTCCCAGACTCAAGTTGTTGAATCAATAAATTTCTTTCATCTTGAGATAGATTGGAAGAATTAGCACCACCAGCAACCCATATAAATGTCAATGGTTTTGTGAATGAATTGATCAGATCTATAGTTGGCATTGTACCTTTACTTTGTACATCCCAGCTTGAATAAGCCACTCCGAGTCGATCGAGTGAATTCAGATATTTTGTCTTGTTTGTTGAAATAGTATCATTTAGAATCACAAAGACTGATGTGGGCTTTAACTCAACATTTAAATTTTTCCCAAAAAGTCCAACATAAACACTATCCACAATTATAGTTTTTTGAAATGGTGGTTCAAGTGTAAGAACCATTTTATAATATTCATCACCGTAAACATTAAAGCTAAAGTTACCATCAGAACTTGTAGCATAACTCCCAATCTGACTTCCACCGAGTAATTCATATAATTTGATTGAACCAGCCACTCCTTGCTGTGTATTTTTATTTATTAAACTTCCATTAAATGTTACTAAAGGTTTTGGACTTAACATAGCGTCGAAATTCAAAACTTCCGTGGAACCAATTCCACCAGCTGGACTAAACTCAACAGTTCCACTATCAGGGAAATAACCATATTTTTCAACTCTCACCTTAAATGTTCTATTCATTACAGCTGTAAAATATTGTCCAGTGGAATCTATTATAAATTCATTCACAGCAACACCTGGTTTACTCCATCTATTCGTATACGGCATTTCAACTGGACCAATTGTAGAGCCAAAAGTTCCAATTAATTTAACTTTTGCGCCGACAAGAGGTAGACTCGTAGTTGCATCCAGAATTATCCCCTGCAAAACCCATGTAGGATACAAAGAGATAGCCCCCATCGCATCATCAAGGGTTAAATGACGTTTTGAAGTATCTCCTCTCGAATAAGCATACCACATTACAGCGCTTGGATTTAATGGGCCACATCCATTTGATCCAGCCGAAGGTGAAGGTGGTTGTCCTGCATGATTAAGTCCAAGGTGATGTCCAAATTCGTGAGTAATTACTGATTTTAAATCCATTTTATTAGGTTCACCATTCAAGCCTGGGGGGAAATCTCTTCCGTTCCATATGAGATCAGAACCAACAGCTTGATATCCACCAACTGTAGTTGTGAATGTACTTGAAAAAGCAATGACATTTGGATCACTGAAATTAACACCCTGCATATCAAAGTAAACTAGATTAACGCCATCATTTGCGACGGACGATACATTCGTATTAGCACCGCGTTGAAATTCGAAATAACAAGCTTCAAGATCTGTCCATTCATTTGCACCAGCTACAATTGCAGGAATAAATTCAGAAGGGGTTGATGTATGCAATTGATAGATAAACGGTAATCGATTTGGAAAATAAATTCTTGGATTTCCGGTTTGATTTGTGATAATACAAAATCCAAGGAATACGAATAAACTTGATGCTAATCCAAAAGAAATTATAAATCTTCTCATTTTACCCTCCTACATCTTCAAATAGTTTCTAATGGATTGAATGAAAGAATTCAACTCAAAACGGTTTTCCAGTCTCGATACATCACTAATTAACTTTTTCGTCGTAGGATCAACAAGTCCAACATTGTTCAAACTATTAACAGCATATCGTATCCCTTTCTCAGCATAAACCTGAAAATATCCCAGAACAATTGAATGAATCCAGTAATGTCCTTTCCAATCTCTTAAAAACAAAACAACTTCTTTTCCAATCTCCAGTTTGGGAGTTCCATCTACCACTTGAGATATATAACCAACAGTTCCACCCATTTGTTTTACAACAATTGTTTTCGACTGATAATCTCCTTTTATCAGTTCTTTAATTTCTATGGTTGTATAAGTATAAATCGATTTATCTTCCCAAACTGAGTATGAAGAAAGGACTTTACCGTAGAGTATAATTTGAGATTCTTTTGTCATTCTCTCCAAACCGATATACTCAACCGTCAAAGCCTGGAGGTTAAAATGAATAACAAAAATTACAAATAAGAGTAAGATGGAATTTAATTTTCTCTTCATAATGTCACCTCTCTTTTATTTTACAATTCAAAATTTTATTTCTAATAATAATCAAACTAAATGAAAAAATCCATTTTTTATATATAGAGCGTGAAAGATTTTACTTCTCAATTAACAAATATTAAAAAAATAATTGTTTCCGGTTAAACTGATTATTATATAATTTTGTCTAAGATCAATAGTGTTATGAAACATAATAAAATGATTCTTCTTACTTTTATCCTTCTGATTTTTCTACCCTTAAATCTTAATTCTCAAACTGCATTGGAGATTGTAAAGAAAGCTCAAGAGCTTCTTTATGCGAAGAGCAGTTATGTTGAAATGACCATGACAATCATCAAACCAAAATGGCAGAGAAAATTAGGAATGAAGGTATGGGCACTTGAACCTGATTATGCAATGATTTATATCACCGAACCAGCCAGAGATAAAGGGACTGTTACTTTGAAAAGAAAAAACGAAATCTGGAATTATATTCCATCGATTCAGAAAATTATAAAAATACCTCCGTCGATGATGAATCAATCATGGATGGGTTCGGATTTTACTAACGATGATCTTGTTCGTTCATCTTCATATGAAGATGATTACAATCATAAAATAATTGGTGAAGAAAGGATTGGAGAATACATTTGCTATAAAATTGAATCTATTCCTAAACCTGCAGCGGGAATTGTCTGGAGTAAAGTTATCAGTTATATAACTAAAAACAATTTCATGCAACTTAGATCAGAATTTTTTGATGAGGAGGGAAAGTTAATAAAAATTTTTATCGGCAGTGAGATAAAAAATATCGACGGAAGAACAATTCCAACTCTCTGGGAAATGATACCTATTGAAAAAACTAATAACAAAACTGTTCTGGAATATCACAAAATCCAGTTTAACATTAAAATTGATGAATCGTTTTTCTCACAGCAAAATATGACAAAGGTAAGATGAAACTTTATCTCACACTTGCATGGAGAAATATCTGGCGAAATAAGAGAAGAACTTTCCTTACATCAGCATCAATATTTTTTGCTATAATTCTTGCAATATTTACAAGAGCTTTGCAGAATGGCTCGTATGATTACATGATTGATAGCGCTGTAAGACTTTACACTGGTTATATACAGATTCACGGCAAAGATTTCTGGGAAGAAAGATCTCTTGAGAATTCTCTTCAATATGATGATGATTTCATCAAAAAAATTGAATCTATAAATTTTGTAGAAGTAGCAGTACCAAGACTCGAATATTTTATTCTTGTTTCTTCTAAAGAAATAACTAAAGTAGCAACAATTGTTTGTATTGACCCTCAAAGAGAAAATAAGATGACTCGTCTCAATCAAAAATTAGTGGAAGGTGAATATCTTGATGAGAACAGTAAAGGAATTTTGGTAAGTGAGGGATTGGCGAAATTACTTAGAGTTGAAGTCGGTGATAGTGTGATTTTATATGGTCAGGGAATTTATGGAGTTACTGCAGCAACGGTATGTCCTGTCATTGGAATAATAAAATTTGCTCTTCCAGACTTAAACAATTCTTTTATATATGCCTCGCTTTCTTTCGGGCAAGAACTTTTTTCAATGCCCAATCTTATTACAACTATCTCAGTAATGATTAACAATCCAGAAAAATTAGATTTTGTAATGAATGAGATAAAGAAATTATCTCATAATGAATACGAAGTGATGAGCTGGGAAGAATTGATGCCCGAACTTGTACAGGGAATTATGCTCGATAGCGTTGGAGGGATGATTATGTTATTCATTCTATATCTCGTTGTTTCTTTCGGAATTCTTTCGACTATAATGATGATGACAGCCGAAAGAACAAAGGAATTTGGAATTTTGATTTCAATTGGTGTAAAGAAAAAATGGTTAATATTGATTTCAATTTTCGAATCAACTTTTATCTCTTTACTCGGTTCGATAATTGGTATTCTGCTTTCCATACCACTTGTAAATTATTATCACCACAACCCGATCGAGTTCACCGGTGAAATTGCAGAGATAAGCCTAAAGTTTGGTGTCGAACCAATAATTCCTTTCAGCAATGATTACAAAATTTTCTTAGCCCAAACATTAATTGTTCTTGTAATTGCACTTCTATGCTCTCTTTATCCGATCAATTATATCAGAAAATTAAAACCAATCGAAGCGATGAGAATGTAAGATGTTATTCAAATTAGCCTGGAAAAATATCTGGCGTAATAAAAGAAGAAGTTTGATAATCATTCTTTCTGCAATCTTTGGAATTTGGGGAGGACTAATAACAAGCGGAATCTTTGCGGGAATGTGGGAAACGACCGTCGAAGCTGCAATCAATCGTGAATATTCCCATATTCAGATTCACGACCCGAAATTCAAAGAAGAGAAATTAATTCAAAACTTTATTGATGACATTGAGACAGTTGAAAAAATTATTTCAATAACTCAAAATGTTCTATCCTATTCAAAGAGGACAATTATAGAAGGAATGGCATCTTCTCCAACCTCTGTTAATGGGGTGAAAATTGTTGGAATCGAACCAGAAAAAGAAAAACTTATCACTTCAATACATCAAAAATTAATTAATGGAACTTATTTCAATAAAAATGATAACGAAATCTTAATTGGTAAAAAATTAGCCGAAAAACTGAAACTAAAGTTGAACTCCAAAATGGTTCTATCTTTTCAGGGTATGGATAATAATCTCGTGTCTTCGGCATTTAGAGTTGTGGGAATTTTCAAAACCGAATCTACAATTTTTGACGAGACAACTGTATTTATTAGAAGCAATGATTTAAGATTAATTCTCGGGACTTCGATACCAATTCATGAAATCGCCTTAAGAATAAATACAATCGATTTAATTGATTCAACAGCAAAAGAATTACAAAGTCAACTTAAAAATTTAAAAGTCGAAACCTGGAAAGAATTAGCACCTGAATTGAGTCTTACATCAGGATTTTTATATCTCGAATTAAAAATTTTCATGGGAATTATTCTTCTGGCTTTGTTGTTTGGTGTCTCTAATACAATGATGATGTCTGTTTTTGAGAGAATTAGGGAATTTGGTGTTCTGATGGCAATCGGTATGAAAAAAATAAAACTTTTTCTTTTAATTCTCTTCGAATCAATAATCATACTCTTCTTTGGTGGATTGATAGGAGTACTGTTTGCATTCGCAACAATTGAATTTTTATCGAATAAGGGAATCGATTTATCAATTTTTGAAGAAGGGATGGCAGAATATGGTATGTCTTCAATCCTTTATCCTGTTTTGCCACTCGATATGTATTTAACACTCTTTGCAATGATGTTCTTTACAGCAATAATTGCTTCTATATCACCCGCAATTAAAGCAATAAAACTTAATCCTGCTGAAGCAATCAGGACTTTTATGTAATGCTATGGGAGAACTAAAATGGTTCTAATTAGAATACAAAATCTCAATAAAATTTACGATAAGACAAAAATCCCAGTTCATGCACTAAAGAATATCAACTTAGAAATTAATAAGGGAGAATTTGTCGCTATAGTCGGACCTTCTGGCTCAGGCAAGACAACACTTTTAAATATGATTGGGGGATTGGATTCACCAACGAATGGTAAAATTTTTATAAATGGTATCGATGTTTCCACAATGAAGCCCGATGAATTAATTGAATTTCGATTGAAAAATATTGGATTTGTTTTCCAATCATTCAATTTGATCCCTGTCTTATCGGCCAAAGAAAACGTAGAATTTATAATGCTCTTGCAGGGAGCTCCTAAAGAAGTTCGAGAGAAAAGAACTCTTGAATTATTAAATTCTGTCGGATTAGGAGATAAGATCAACTCACGACCGTATGAACTTTCTGGTGGTCAACAACAAAGAGTTGCTGTTGCTCGAGCAATTGCTTCACAACCTTCATTTGTGCTTGCAGATGAACCAACAGCAAATCTGGATTCAGTTGCAGCTGAAGGATTACTTGACATCATGGAAAAATTAAATAAAGAACTTAACATGACTTTCATTTTCGCAACTCACGATAATAAAGTAATTCGAAGGGTTAGAAGGGTTATTACTTTAGAAGATGGATCTATCAAATCAGATGTCTATCAAAACTAAATCAATAATTATCATCATACTTCTGCAATTCACTCTTCTCTATTCTCAAAATTTTCAACTGGGAGGTTATTCAAAGTATTTATTTTCCTCTTTTAACATTCAAGACGCAACTGAAAATCTCACTGAACACATGCTTCATTCGAGATTAAATTTAAAGTATTTTATCATCGACGATTTATCAATCACGGCTGGACTCCGAAACAGAATCATTTACGGTGAAAGTGTTGAAAAAATTCCTGACTATCGTAAAAAAATTTCTGCTAATAACTACTTCATAAAGCTGAACACTTTTGTATGGGATAGTAAAAAATCTTTGAATCTAATTGAAATAGATCGTCTTTATCTTGACTACAGCTATCATCAAATTCAATTGACTGCGGGTAGACAAAGAATTGCCTACGGAACAAGCTGGGCATGGAATATTGTTGATTTATTCAACCCACTTTCCATTCTTGATTTCGATTATGAAGAAAGACCAGCAAGTGATGCGTTCAGAATTCAATTCTTCCCATCAACAACATCTAAAATCGATTTTGCTACTCGTTTCGATAGAAAGATTAAAAATTTGACTTCCACATTTCAAGTATACTTTAACAAATGGGAATATGATTTTTTCTTTTTAGCAGGTTATCATAAGCAAAGACCTGTAGCAGGATTTGCATGGTCGGGTGATATAATGGAAGCAGGATTCCGAGGTGAATTTGTAATCTCTACACCTCCTTCTAAACTGAATCTGAGTAATTCGAACTCATTTAAAGGCGAAAAACGAGCCCAATTAAGCACGGTTATTTCTCTTGACTATACGTTTGAAAATTCATTTTATATTCATTCTGAACTGATGTTCAACAGCATCGGTAAAACTGAATTCATACAACTTTCAAACTTGGATGCCATTGAACTTGGAATGCTATCATCTTCAAAATGGAATCTATTTTATCAAATTGGATATAATCCTTCTCCACTTTCAAGAATCGATTTCATAATTCTTCACAATCCTATTGATTATTCTGTGGCAATTCTCCCTGTATTCAATTATTCATTGTTTGAAAATCTTGATGGTTCCTTGATTGCTCTTATAACATATGGAGAATCTTTTGAAGAATATTCACCTCCCAGTAAAATGTTTTTCGTTAGATTGAAATATTCTTTCTAAATAATCAAGACAAAAATTTAGTATATAAATTTTCAACCACTTCTTAATAATATCCCAATTATTAATTTCGAGCATGAAATGGGTTATCATAATTGGCGGTGGTTTCGCAGGTTTATCTGTCGCTAAAAAATTAAGAAACAAACCCGTAAAAGTTTTACTAATTGATAAATCAAATCATCATTTGTTTCAACCTTTGCTTTATCAAGTAGCAACTGCGGGACTTTCACCTGCTTATATTGCTTTTCCATTAAGAACAATCTTTCGAAAGTCGAAAAATGTTCGTGTGATATTAGGGGAAGTGAAAAGAATCAATCGTAAAGAAAAAAAAATCTACTTGAACGGAGAGTCTTATGAATACGATTTTCTTGTTGTTGCAGTGGGAGCTCGTCATCACTATTTCGGGAACGAAGAATGGGAAAGAATTGCACCTGGACTTAAAACATTAAAAGATGCTATCAACATACGTGAAAGAATTTTATACGCTTTTGAAAAAGCAGAACGAACAATAGAAGAAAATGAGAAACAGAAATATTTAAATTTTGTGATTGTTGGTGGAGGACCAACCGGAGTGGAAATGGCAGGTGCAATTGCAGAAATCGCAAAAAAGACCATGCTCGAAGACTTCAAAACAATAGACTCTTCTAAAGCTAAAATTTATCTAATAGAAGCTCTTGATCGTCTTCTACCAACTTACCCTACTTCATTATCATTAAGAGCCAAAAAAGATTTAGAGAGTTTGGGCGTAAATTGTTTGTTGAATAAAAAAGTCCATAAAATCGAAAACAACAAAGTGTATTTGAATGATAGCGTTATTGAAGCTGCTACTATCATATGGGCTGCTGGCAATAAAGCAAATCCACTTATAGAACAACTTGAATGTGAAATTGATAATGCAGGTAGAGCGATTGTTACACCATACTTAACATTACCAGATGATGACTCCGTTTTTGTAATTGGGGATTCGGCACGGGTGCTTGATAAAAATGGGAAAGCATTACCTGGAGTAGCGCCTGTTGCAATCACTGAAGGTAAATATGTGGGAAAAACTATTTTGAGAAGAATTCACAATAAGCAAGTAAAACCATATCGATATTTCGATAAAGGAAATCTTGCAACAATTGGTAAAGCAAAAGCAGTTGCTGATTTTGGTTTTATTCGATTCTCTGGATTCTTCGCATGGCTACTATGGGTATTCGTTCACATTTTCTTTTTGATTGGATTTAAAAACAAGTTCATTGTGATGATTGAATGGATATTTGCTTATTTCACTCACCAAAAAAGCGCCAGATTAATAGTAGAAGATTTTTCTAAAAAGTAAATAGTTTTTAGAAATAAGATTAATGATTTATTAATATTCTTTCTATTTGAAATCGAACCTTTATCAGAAATAACTAACAAATCAGAACTCAATTAAATTCGTTAAATATAATTTTCATGTCAGAAAGCATCTTGCTCATTCCAATTGTGAATGAGAAAAGTCTATCATGTTCTAACTTACTCATATAATTCTTCTATCACCCTTACAACGGGATAAACCATCCAATGTCTATCAAAATACGGTGATCTACGGTAAAAGAATTCGAGTCTTTGCTCTGGACTACTTGCAAAAGTCGAATCACTTTTCAACTTTTCCTCAAATTCTTTCCTTAAATTCTCATTACTTTCATACATTTCATCTGCTAATTTTTCCATAACATAATCTTCGTAATATTCTTTCCTCTCAAAGATTGAATTAAAAAATCCCCAACTAACAAACGAATCAGACGATTTCGGTTCAAGTAAATGTAGTATTACTCTGATTGTTCGTTGATTGACTGGGATAATAAAATCTCCCTGATTTACTGAAACAGTATCAATAAAAGTTTCATAAGTAGTGTTTACAATAATTCTGCCTTCATAAGGTCTTCTCTGCCATGTAGTGTTTTCATTAAATCGATATTTTTCTACAACAAATTTTTTCGAACTTTTAACTTTATCGTACCTAATCCCATGTAAGTGAAGAATATCAACAATGTTTGAATAAGCTTTCGGAATTAAATAAAATAATGGAGCATCTACAGAATCAACCGCAACAGGTTCGTTGAAAAGGGGAACTTCGATCTCAAATTTTTCACCGGTGTAGACAATCTTTTCTCTACCTGATATCTTACTATTCACTTTTTCATATTTTATCCCTTTGAATACAAACGGTACGTTTTTATCAGACATTTGAAATTTAATGGGTAGAAATTGTTTCTCGACTGATAATTCATTAATTGTCCTTTCTTCAACTATGTTAATCAAATTAACTAAATCTTTTCCGACTTGGTTAGCTTTTCTTAAAACTACATCAAGCATTGTATGAGTTGCAAAAAATCGTGTTTTGTAATCTTTTAGACTATGAGTCTCAATTAGTAAAGCTATTCGATTCTGAATTGCTACATAACCAGTAGAAAGTCTCGGAGAAGTTACACCATCAACGATTCCTTTTTTAATTTCGTCACCACGAAACCATACATAAGGTGCAATCAAATAACCTTTTTTCTGAACTTCTGATTCGATGAAAGGGACAAATTCAGTTTTTATCCAGTCACCAATTAATTGATGTACATTACCATATCTTTCACAAGAGTAAGTAATTTCGTATTGATAATCTGCTCCATCTGTCACATGACAATCAACGAAAATGTGTGGCAACCATTGATTAAAGAATTTCAACCACACTCTCATCTCAGGAGAGTCAGCTTTCATATAATCTCGATTTAAATTCAGATTCTGAGCATTCGTCCTCCAGCCCATTTCTTGTGGTCCATTCTGGTTTATTCTGTTAAATGGACTGAAGCGCTCGTGACCATCAACATTGAAAATTGGAATGAAAAGCAAAATCGTATTATTCAGATAATCAAATTTTTCTTTTGTGATTAAAATCTCTCTCAACAAAATCATTGAAGCATCTTTTCCATCAATTTCACCAGCATGAATACCATTCTGAATTAGCACAATTGGTTTGTATGTTTTTCGAGCTAATTCTGGTGTAAAAGCTTTATCTTTAGAAACAATCAGAACATAAATATCTCTTCCTTCTGCAGATTTTCCAATTGAAATCATCTTTGCAAATGGTGAGTGCTTTTCGAATTTTCTGAAATACTCAACTGTCTCTTTATATCTGGGTGTTTCGGTGAAATTACTTTTTTCGAAATGAGTTACCCAGTAATCACTTTTTTGGGCAAAGAGATTTAGAAGGGAAATTAATGACATTACAATAATTCTATTCATAATAACCTCAAAAAATAAATAGCTGAGTTAATATGTTTCAGTGTGATGAATAATAAAAGAAAATGACAGGATAACCTGTCATTATTTAATTCGATAAATTATTCTGCGATCATTTTTTTGTACTCTTTCATATTAAAGACAATTATAAATCTTATGGAACAATCCTAAGCAGATTAATTCATCTTCAGAAAAATTCTTTGTTCGAATCAAGAAAATCCAGCATCATTACCTGGTCAAATTATCTTGATATGAAGTTCTTTCAACTGCTCTGGACTTACAGGTGAAGGCGCATTATCCATCAACGAGATTCCATTTGAAGTTTTCGGGAATGCTATAACATCACGTATTGAATTTTCACCTGCAAAGAGCATTACCATTCTATCAAAACCAAAAGCAATTCCACCATGTGGTGGGGCACCATATTTAAATGCTGTTAAAAGAAAACCGAATTTTTCTTCTGCTTCTTCTTTAGAAATTCCCAGGGCTTCGAACATTTTTGATTGAACTTCTGGTGAATTTATTCGAATACTACCTCCTGCGATTTCATTTCCATTTAAGACAAGATCATAAGCTCTTGCTTTAACTTTAAGTGGTTCGGTTAACATCAAATCTACATGTTCATCTTTCGGGGAAGTGAAAGGATGGTGCATTGCTACAAGTTTCTTTTCTTCTTCACTATATTCAAATAATGGAAAATCTGTTATCCACAAAATCTTAGGTTCTGAATTATTCTTTATCAAATCCATTCTTCTTGCCATTTCTAATCTCAGTGCGCCCATAATGGATAGAGCTTTTTTCCATTCGCCTGCTTGTATTAAAATTAAATCTCCAACTTCAGCCATCATTTTCTCTCTTAGATTATTTTGCTCGGAATCTGAGAAAAATTTTAGTGTTGGAGATTCAAATCCGTTTTCTGTCACTCTAATCCAGATTAATCCACCTGAACCAAGTTTTTTAACGAAATCTGTCAAAACATCAATTTGATTTCTTGTATAATTTCCACAACCCTTTGCATTCAGTCCAGAAACAATTCCTCCTTTTTTAATAGCATCTGAAAAAAGACGGAAATCACTTTGAGCGAAAACATCATTAAGATTTACCATCTTTAAATCAAATCTTAAATCAGGTTTATCGGAGCCATAAGACTCCATTGCTTCCTGATATGTTAATCGTGGAAATGGTGTGTGAAGATCAACATTTAAAGCTTCTTTGTAAAGTCTTTTCATCAATCCTTCGACTATTTGAAAAATGTCTTCTTCATCAACAAAAGACATTTCCACATCGATCTGTGTAAACTCATATTGTCTATCTGCTCTTAAATCTTCATCACGAAAACATTTCACTATCTGGAAATAACGATCGAAACCTGCGACCATCAAAATCTGTTTATAAGTCTGTGGCGATTGTGGTAGTGCATAGAAATGTCCTTTGTGTAACCGACTCGGTACAAGAAAATCTCTTGCTCCTTCTGGAGTCGATTTCATCAAAAATGGAGTTTCAATTTCAAGAAAATCGTTTTCATCGAAATATTTTCTAACAATTTGATACATTTTATGCCGTAATACTAAATTCCTTTGCATTGGTCGTCTTCGTAAATCGAGATATCGATAGCGTAATCTAATTTCTTCATTAGTATCAATATGATCTTCGATTGGGAATGGTGGAGTTTGTGCTTTATTCAAAACTTGAACTTCATCAATCATTACATCAATCAATCCTGTCTCAAGTTCTGGATTCTCAGTCCCCTCAGGTCTTCTTCTTACTTTACCAGTTACGGACAAAACCCATTCGCTCCGCAAGTCTTTCGCGTCTTCATGTGCTTTGGCATTATAATTGGGTTCAAAAACGATTTGCGTAATTCCATATCTATCTCTTAAATCAATAAAAATAACTCCACCTAAATCACGGCGACTATCTATCCAACCATTGAGAGTTACAACTTCTCCAATATGTTTTTCTCTTAATTCTCCGCATGTGTGCGTTCTTTTCTTAAATCTCATCTCAAGAACCTTCGATTTTGTTATACATGAAAAAAATTTATAATAACCAGACTATTAATGAGTAATAAAACTGGAATTAAAGCTAAAAAAAAGGTTTTGTATTTGCAAACTTATGAATTCAAAATGTCATTATTCATACTTGAAATTTTATTGATTAAATTAACAAACAGATTGAGAGTTTTATTTCATTAACTACTATAAATGAAAATCAATATAAAGTTGTTATGAATTACAAAATTGCACGATCGATTGTTGGATTATTTCTTGTATTCTATCTCTCTGCATCTGCCCAGGAAAATAGTTTGGAGTTAAAAAATTACATTTCAGTTACTGCTGGTATAAATTACAATTCTGGTGCGAAAGTTTTTTTATTTCCCCGAGCATCTGACCCTGACTTAAGAAATCTTTATCATTCGTTCGATGGATTCACAAGTTATACCATTGATATAAGAGCAAGTATCTGGAATAACACAATATTTGTTGGTTTAAGTACTGAGTATCTTAAAACATCCGAATTGCTCTACTCCGTTAGAGGAATGATAAATAACTCAATAACAACTTTTCAGGTAGAAGAAGGGTTCTATCTCTATCCACTTGAATTATCATTCTATTACATTTTTCCATTTAGCAGTAGAAGATACACCGTTTATATGGGTTCAGGATTCGGAGTATACTATGCTCGATATTTCAGAAAAATTTATGACTTAACTTCAAGCAGTAAAGTTTCCAGACTTGATTATGGCATTCTTGTCAACTCAGGTGTTGATGTTTCTCTTATTGGTAACTTGAACTTAAAATTAGAGCTGAAATTCCGTGATCCAGAACTGGAATTCAAGAATGAATTTCCAAAATTAGATACTGAAATTAACGGCAATAAAATTCTTCTCTTCGAAAAAACATTTTACACAAAAATCAACCTTGATGGCATCAATATGATTTTAGGTTTGAATTATAGATTTTAAGATATTTGCAAAGGTAATTATCAACTCTAAAACAATTTCAATTTACATTACTCATTTATAAATTAATTAGTCAAAGAAGTTAATTATTTAAACCTGAAGAAAAATTTTATGAAAAATTTGTGGAATGAAAGATTCTCCTCCGATGAATATGTTTATGGAACAGAACCAAATGCTTTCTTGGAAGATTTTTATCAAAACAATTCTAATTTATTCTTGAATCCTGTGTTAATGTTAGGCGATGGTGAGGGTAGAAACGGAGTATATCTTGCTACAAAAGGACTTGATGTAACCTCATTAGATTTTGCTGAGAAAGGCCTTGAAAAAGCTCGAAAGTTAGCACGGGAAAAAAATGTTACCCTTAAGAAGATCCTTGCTGATGTTAATGAGTACCGATTTGAAGAAAATTGCTGGGGAACAATTGTGTTGATCTATCTTCATCTTACAAAATCAGAGAGAGTTAAATTATTTGAAAATATTAAAAAGTCATTAAAAGCCTCAGGTATCTTCTTTCTTGAAGCATTCTCAATAGAGCAATTAAACTATAATTCCGGAGGTTAAAAAGATATTGATCTTTTATATACCAAAGAAGAACTTGAAAATTTTTTTATTAGAGATTCGCATGAAAAAAAATTTGAGGTGCTAGTTTCGCAACAAACTATTACACTGCTTCACGAGGGAAGATTACACGAAGGTGAAGGTTCAGTTGTAAGATTTATTTGCAAAAAATTGTAAGGGTTCAAAATGGCACATGTAACTAATCCAAGAGCAGAAGAAATTCTCGATAAAGAATTTAAAGTATTAAAACATGGTTTCATACGACTCGTTGATTATATGGGTGGTGATGAATCAATTGTTCAAGCAGCACGAGTTAGTTATGGGAAAGGAACTAAAACAGTAAGTGAAGACAGAACACTCATTCGTTATTTAATGAGGCATCAACACACTACTCCTTTCGAAATGGTGGAATTTAAATTCCATGTTAAACTCCCGATTTTCGTCGCACGACAATGGATTCGTCACAGGACTGCGAATGTTAATGAGTATTCAGGTCGATACTCAATTATGCCCGAAGAGTTTTATGTCCCAGATGAGAGTGTAATAAAATATCAAAGTCAAACGAATAAACAGGGAAGAGATTCTGAAGAAGTTCCTGCGGAGATAAGAAAAAGAGTTCTCCAGATTTTACTGGAAGAACAAAAGAATGCATTTAACGGTTATAAAGAAATGCTTGATTATAATATCGCCAGAGAATTAGCGAGGATTAATCTACCTCTTTCTTTATATACGCAGTGGTATTGGAAAATTGATTTGCACAATCTGTTTCATTTTCTAAAACTTCGACTTGATCAAACAGCACAATATGAAATAAGAATGTATGCTGAAAAAATGGCCGAGATTGTTAAAGCAGTTGTTCCTATTGCCTATGAGGCATTTGAAGATTATGTATTAAAATCCATTACTTTTTCAAAAAACGAATTATTGTTATTAAAGAGATTCATTCCTTCTGAAATGGATGAAGCAGAATTGAATAAATTTGATTTATCTAAATACGAAAAGAATGAGTTTCTTCAAAAGTTAAAAAAACTCTCAAACTTATAAACTCTGCATTTAATTGAATGTTATATTAAATTTAACTTGCTAATCATAGAATGTTTCGTTAGTTTTATAACAAATAAATAAGAAAAGAAATAAACTCCATGAACAATAATTTTAACGATAATTGGTTCGACGATTTTGATGATGCCAGTGATTATGGCGATAATGAATATATTTATGATTTAACCTCTCTTAATGAATTTTATGAATCGGTGAAAGGTAATCCTGGCTTCATAGATCCAGATTCATTTGAAGATTATATTAATCTTGCTCTCGAAATTGGTGAATATGAGATTGGACTTGAACTGGCCAACCTTTACCTAGATTTCTCTTCATATGATTCAGAAATATGGCAGAAAAAAGGATTGTTCCATCTTCAATTAGGACAAGATGAAGAAGCAGAAAAGGCATTACTGAAGGCATACTCATTAAATCCGACAGATGTTGAAACATTATTAAATTTAGCCTCTGTATATGAGCAACTGGATAATAGAGAGCAGGAATTATTTTATCTAAATTTAGCCGATGAACTTTATCCAGATAATAAAGATGTAAAAATGCGATTGGTCTATTATTACGAAGATAATGACCTCAATAAAGCAATTGATATTTTATACCAGATGCTTGTACAAAATCCTCATGATTCGGAAGTCTTGAATGAGCTGGCATTTTGCTACGAGATTGACTCGGATTATAATAAATCAATTGAGATTTATGAGAAGATTCTTGAAATTGAACCATACAGTTACATAACTTATTACAACTTAGGTGTTCTGTATTCGCATCTACAAGAATGGAATAAAGCAATCGAATCTTATAAATACTGCATAGCAATTAATGACTCATTTGCTTCAGCACATTTCAATCTTGGAAATGCTTATGCAGCTACAGGAAGACATATAGAAGCAATTGATTCGTACAAACGAACATTGGAAATTGATAACGATGATTTTTCTGCCTGGTACAATATAGGTTTGAGTTACGAAGAGCTGGAAGAATATCATAAAGCTATTAACGCTTATACAAACGCAATCAAAATTAATCCACAACATTACAATTTATACCTTTCAAGAGGTTTTTGCTATGATACCTTAGGTAAGCATCAATTAGCACTAAACGATTTTAATAAAGCAATTGAAATTTCATCTGAGAATCCTGATGCATGGTTAGCTAAAGCCGACTTAGAATATTCCCTCGGAAATCTTAGCGAATCAATAGAAAATTACATGAAAGCACTCGAACTCGATCCAAGAAATCCTGATATTTACTTTAATATTGCGTTGACATTCTATGAAATGGGTGATCTTGGATCAGCATTGAAATATTATAATGAGTGTACTCATCTTTCACCCAATTGGGCTGAACCATACTATCAAAAAGCGAAAATTTATTTCTTCCTAAGCAAGACACAGGATGCATTTGAATCACTCAGACAGAGTTTTAAATTAGATCCACAGAAACAGGCACAATTTGAGAAAGAATTCCCTGATATTGTCAACTCAAAACTTTACAAGAAGCTTTTAGAAAAGTAAAATTACCTCGTGATACTTCAAATAATAATAATAATGACGATAAATCGTAAAATATCCCTATGATTTATTGTGAGTATATTGAGATTTCTATTATTCTCCTTCTTCAAAAACAAAAAATTCAAAACAATTCAATCGCTTGAATCAATACAATAGAATTAATTGACAATGTTTTTTACCTCTTTGATTAATTGAATCATTTGGATCAAAATCTATCATTTTTAACAAAAGAACAGACTTGAATTTCAAATTTTAATATATTTTATTCCTCCATATTTTTCGCAATCACGCCTTTGATATTTAAATTTGTAAAATTAAATAAGGAGTTAAATGTGGTAATAGGTATTCCAAAAGAAATTCAAGCTGGCGAAAATCGGGTTGCAATTGTCCCCGATGTGGCGTCAAAGCTTATCAAGAAAGGATTTCAAGTTTTAGTTGAAAAGGATGCTGGTGTTAATGCTGGATTTACCAACGATGATTACGAAAAATCCGGCGCGAAAATCATACCAAACCTGCTTGAACTTTATAATCAATCGGACATCATTTTGAAAGTCCAGAGACCATTGGAACATCCAATATATGGAAAGAATGAACTCGAATTGATGAAAAGAGGGACATTGTTGATTACCTTCATGTATTCATTGCATTATCCAGAGCTTGTAAAAAAAGCTGCTGAGTTAGGGATAAATGTAATATCCATGGATGCAATTCCCAGAACAACACTCGCTCAACCTATGGATGCACTCAGCTCTCAAGCAAATATTGCTGGATATAAAGCTGTGATTCTTGCAGCAAATCATCTCCATAAAATTTTCCCATTGATGATGACAGCTGCAGGTACAATTTCTCCAGCAAAAGTTGTAATTATGGGTGCAGGAGTCGCAGGACTTCAGGCACTTGGAACAGCTCGAAGACTCGGTGCCGTAGTCTGGGTTTCGGATATTCGTCCAGCTGTAAAGGAAGAAGTCCAGAGTCTTGGTGGTAAATTTATCGAAGTTGAAACAGATGAATCGATGCAGGATGAAGGTGGATATGCAAAAGAAGCATCACCTGAATTTTTGAAAAAACAGCAAGAATTAATTGCAAAACATGTTTCCGAAGCCGATATAGTTATAACAACTGCTCTTGTCCCTGGAAAACGTGCACCACTTCTTATAACTGAGCAAATGGTTAAAAGCATGCGTCCAGGTTCAGTGATTCTTGATATGGCAGTGGAATTTGGTGGTAATTGTGAAATTAGTGAAAAAGGACAGATCATTAAAAAGCATGGCGTCACAATAATTGGCGAGCCGAATTTACCAAGTCTTGTACCTTATCACGCAAGTGAGATGTACGCACGCAATCTTTTCAATCTCATAAACTATGCCTCAAAAGACGGAAATTTCAATCATAATCTTGAAGATGAAATAATTGGTAAAGCAACAATTGTAAAAGATGGAACTATCATACATGAACGAACAAAAGAATTAATAACTAATTAGGGAAAGGAAAAAACAATGGATGGATCAATCTTAATGTTAATCTATGTTTTTGTCTTAGCTATGTTTGTCGGATTTGAATTAATAACTAAAGTTCCTCCAACATTACATACTCCATTGATGTCAGGCTCGAATGCAATATCTGGTATTACAATTGTGGGAGCGTTAATTAGTGCTGGTCTGGAACAATATACCATAAGCACGATTCTTGGTCTTATTGCTGTAATTTTTGCCACCATAAATGTGGTTGGAGGTTTTTTAGTTACTGATCGAATGTTAAAAATGTTCAAAAAAAAGTGAGCTGAAATATGCAGACATTAATCCATATATCTTATCTTATCTCCTCTGTATTCTTTATTTTTGGCATCAAGCTTCTTGCATCACCAAGAACTGCACGAAGAGGAAATCTTTCTGCCGCAATTGGAATGCTAATCGCAATTGTCGTTACTCTATTTGATAAACACATTCTTACTTATGAATGGATTATTATTGGCTTTTTAATTGGTTCTGTTGCTGGTGCATGGATGGCTATCAAAGTACCAATGACTGGTATGCCACAAATGGTAGGCTTACTTAATGGATTCGGTGGTGGCGCATCTATGTTAGTCGCTTTATCGGAATATTACAAAATTCTCAATAAGCTTACCGATAAAACAGAATTTACTACTCAGGATTCAATTACAATATCATTGAGTATCCTTATTGGTGCTGTTACCTTCACAGGTTCACTTATTGCATTTGGAAAATTACAGGGAATAGTAACAGGTAGAGTTGTCAAATATCCCGGACAACATCCACTTAATCTTCTATTGTTAATAACTGTTGTTGTGCTTTCGATTTTATTCACATTAAATCCTTCATCAGAGTCTTACATTCTTGCAATTGGAGGAATTTCTCTATTATTGGGAGTTTTGCTTGTACTCCCAATCGGAGGTGCAGATATGCCGGTTGCAATTTCATTGCTTAATTCATATTCAGGTTTAGCTGGTTCGGCAACTGGTTTCGTTCTTAACAACAATGAATTAATAATTGCAGGGGCGTTAGTCGGCGCATCAGGAATTATCCTGACAAACATTATGTGTAAAGGTATGAACAGATCCTTAATGAATGTTGTTTTGGGTGGATGGGAAACAGCTGGTACAAGCGGTCCTGCTACTTCAACAATCAAAGGAAATGTGAAAAGTGTTGAATCGGAAGAACTTGCAATGCTTTTTGACGCTGCAGAAAACATCATTATCGTACCAGGTTATGGTATGGCAGTTGCTCAAGCTCAACATGCTGTTCGAGACTTATACAATATTCTTGAATCAAAAGGCAAAAAAGTAAGATTTGCTATCCATCCTGTAGCAGGAAGAATGCCTGGCCACATGAATGTTCTTCTTGCAGAAGCTCAGGTACCATATGATAGACTTTATGCAATGGAAGATATAAATGACGATTTCCCAAATACGGATATTGCCTTTGTAGTTGGTGCTAATGATGTTGTTAATCCAGCAGCAAGACATGATAAAAATTCACCAATTTATGGAATGCCAATTTTGAATGTTGATTATGCTAAGACTGTCGTTGTAAACAAAAGATCACTTAATGTCGGTTATGCTGGTATTGAAAATGAACTTTTCTTCTATCCAAATACACTTATGTATTTTGGTGATGCAAAAGAAGCGATAAATAAATTGGTGCATGAGTTGAAAAGTATGTAATCAGATAAACTCCAAATAATAAAAAGGTCAGTTCAATGAACTGACCTTTTTTGTTTTAAATCACCTTGTGGGGGAAAAATCATGATTTGATTCTCGATTATAAAATCTTTATTTCGCCTGGACTGATAATATTTTCAACTTTATTTTCCACAACTTTATCTACCACTGTTTCTGGTGCAAGTAAATCTTTCAAAGTTAGTCTACCCAAAACATCATCAATTACTTTTTGTACATTTCTCCACACCGACCTTACAGAACAATCTATCGAGTTAGTACAAATTGAAGAAGTTCCTGCATAGGTATTACAGTATTCAGACTCAAAAAATTTTCCACCAAGTATATACATTACTTCACTTAGTGTGATTTCTTCAGCAGCTTTAGTAAGTCTATAACCACCATTTTGTCCTCGTTCAGCTTCAACAATTCCTCCTAATCTTAAGATGCGTAATATTTTTGCAACATTCGCTTCCGATAATCCTTCAAGTTCACTAATTTCTGGTATCGTAAGACCGTTTCCTTTATCATTCTTTGCAATTTGAATTAAACATCTTAAACCGTATTCTTCAACTGCACTAAACTTCATATATAATCTTACTTATTAATTGGTATTGATTGACCACAAGCTTTTGCATGAACGAGTTGTTCGTATTTTTCTTTAGGTATGGAAGGACCTTCTTTCTTGCAAACTTTACTAAATATATCAATTAATTCAGTAGCAATTTGTTCAGGAGTCCGTCCTTCTATTTGATATCTGTGCATGAGATATATTGGCTCACCATTTCTGAATAATGCCAGCATCGGTGAAGAGGGTGGATAATCTTTAAGAAATTTATTTCTCAAATAATCAACCGCATCACGATCCTGACCAGCAAAAGATGTAAGTAACTTATCTGGAATAAGATTATTTTGTAATGCAAGTGAAACACCTGGCCTTGCACTTCCTGCAGCACAACCACAGACTGAATTGATAAAAACAAGCTTGATTTCATCATCTCTTTTATTCAGATGAAATTCAACTGATTCTGGAGTTAACATCTCTTCAAAACCAACATAAGTTAACTCGTCTCTCATCCATTGAACATATTCAGGATCATACAAAGGTGGTTTTTTAGTTTCATTTGTGAACATAATGCTTCTCCTTTTTTTAAGGGTTAATTTATATTTTAAAAAAATCCTAATTTTAATTTTGCCACATCAGACATCATGTCTTTATTCCACATCGGTTCCCAGACAACATTCACTTTTACATCCGAAACTCCTGGTAAATCTCTAATTTTCCTTTCAACTTCGAGTGGAAGCGAACCAGCCACAGGACACATTGGGGAAGTTAAAGTCATATCTATTTCCACTCTCCCATCAGGATAAATATCAATTCGATAAATCAATCCCAATTCGTAAATATCTACAGGAATTTCAGGATCATAGCATGTCTTTAATGTTTGAATAATATCATATTCAAGTTGTTTTAAATCTACACTATCATTTAGTTGATTATCATTATTCTGTTCCATGCTCACTCCGTTGTTGCTACTTCACCTTTCTTCTCAATAGCATTAATCAAAGTATGCCATGGTAATGTTGCACATTTAACACGTACAGGGAACTCAGAGACACCTGAGAAAACAGCCAGTTTTCCAAGTGAATTCACATCAAAATCTTTTTCCACCTTTCCTGTTACGAATAGATGAAAATTTTTAAATACTTGCTCAGCCTCTTCAATTGTTTTTCCCTTCACAATTGATGTCATTATCGATGCTGAAGCTTTTGATATTGCACAACCAGCACCTTCAAAACTAACATCTTTAATTATTCCACCTTCCACTTTTAAATAAATGTAAAAATGGTCTCCACAAAGTGGGTTGTATCCTTCTGCAACATGCGTTGCATCTTCCATCTTGTGATAATTTTTTGGATGCTTGGAATGATCTAAAATTACCTCTTGATATAACTCTCTTAATTCTGACATTAACTAAATACCTTTATTACTTTTTGAATTCCATGAATAAGTTTGTCTATTTCTTCTTTTGTGTTATAAAATGAGAATGAAGCTCTTGTCGTTGCGGGAATTTTAAAATGTTCCATTACAGGTTGTGTACAATGATGACCCGTTCTAACTGCTATCCCTTCAAAATCAAGTATCGTCCCAATATCATGAGGATGAATATTCTCAATTATAAATGATATAATTGATGCTTTATTCTTTGCGTTGCCGATTATTTTTAAATTCTTAAATGTGGATAATTTTTCATTAGCATATGACAACAATTCATTCTCATACATTGCAATCTGTTCTAATCCAATACCGAGCAAATATTCAATTGCGGATCTAAGACCAATTGCCCCCGCAATATTTGGAGTGCCTGCTTCGAATTTATAAGGCAAATCATTATAGATTGTTTTAGCAAATTTTACTGACTTAATCATATCTCCGCCACCTTGATAAGGTAACATTTCCTCAAGTAACTCTTTTTTGCCATAAAGAACACCAATACCAGTAGGTCCATAAAGTTTATGACTGGAAAAGACAAAAAAATCACACCCTAACTCCCTGACATCAATCTTATAATGCATTATCGATTGTGCACCATCAATAAGAACTGGAATTGCGTAACTATGCGCTATTTCAATAATCTCTTTAATTGGATTAATTGTACCTAAAGAATTCGAGATATGAACTACAGAAATTAATCTGGTTTTTTCTGTAATCAATTCTTCTAATTTGTCTATAATCAATTCGCCGTTATCATCAAAAGGAATTACTTTGAGGATTGCTTTTTTTTCTTCACATAAGATTTGCCATGGAACGATATTCGAGTGATGTTCCATTTCAGAGATTATTATTTCATCACCTTCTTTGATAAAAGTTCTACCAAATGAATTAGCGACTAAATTAATCGCTTCGGTGGTTCCACGAGTGAAAATAATCTCTTCAATGGAAGAGGCATTTATGAAATTTCGAACAGTTTCACGGGCACTTTCGTATTCCTGTGTTGCAATTTCGCTTAAATAATGCACACCACGATGAACATTGGAATTTTCCGACTCGAAATATTTTTTGATGCGCTCAATTACAACATTTGGTTTTTGAGTTGTTGCTGCGTTATCAAAATAAATTAAAGGTTTCCCATGAACTAAAGTCTTGAGAATTGGAAAATCTTCCCTGATTTTCTGAACATCAAAAGTAACTTCTAATTTTTGATGATTTGATTCAGAATTCATTAACTATTTTTCTCTAAAATTTCATTCATTTGTTGAATGACGAATTCACTTAATTTATCTCTTAAAATTTCGAATGAAATGTTTTGGAGTACATCATTAGCAAAAGCATTAACGAGTAACGAACGAGCTGATTTTTCATCAATCCCTCTTGCTCTTAGATAAAAGAGTGAGTCATCGTCAACCTGCCCCACAGTAGCACCATGAGTACAACGAACATCATCAGCAAAAATCTCAAGTTGCGGTTTTGTATCTATCTTTGCATTACCAGAAAGCAATAAGTTCTTATTCGATTGGTAAGCATTAGTCTTTTGAGCACCTTTTCTAACCATGATCTTGCCATTGAAAACACCTCGGGAATTTTCCGCAAGGATTCCCTTGTAAAATTCATTACTCATACAATGCGGTTTAGCATGATCAACAAAAGTATGATTATCAATATGCTGTTTATCTTTTACAAAATACAATCCAAACATATGAGCCCCTGCACCTTCACCATTAAGGACAATATTGACATCATTCCTTGTAATCATTCCACCAAAGGAAATGTTAAAAGAGGTGAAATTAGAGTTTCTTTCTTGCAAAGTCTCAACTTTTCCAATGTGATAATTCTTAATGTCTTCAAAGTGCAGTTTGAAATGTTCGACATAAGAATTTTCGTCTATATAAATCTCCGAGATCTGATTTGTAAAGTTTTGCTCACCTTCAAGAGATAAATAGGTCTCGATGAACTTAATCTTAGCATTTTTACCAACAACAAAAAGATTTCTCGGATTGACAATTTGTTCCTCAGCCCCTGATTGAATAAAGACCACAACAATTGGTTCGTCTTCAATCACATTATCTTTAACATAAACAAAAATTCCATCCGTAAAGAATAAATTATTAAGTGCATTAAAGCCATTTTCTATTTTTGAATAACGATTGAAATGTTTCTCTAAGATTTCTGATTTTTCCTTTAATGAATTTCGCAATGAATTTAATTCAAAAATTTCTGTTGTATTGATTCTGCTTAATTCATTCACATAATGACCATCTATAAACACAAGTTGAAAAGATGATAAATCAGAAATGATAGGATGTCTATCTAAAAGCAATTTTGCTTTTGCAATCACATCTTGATTTTTCCAGCTAATTGTAAAATTTGATGGCTTGAATTTTTTCTCTACTATTGAGAGAACATTTGTATATTTCCAATCTTCAACTTTTTGGGTAGGAAAACCAAGCTCAATTAATTTTTGAATTGATTCTTCATGAATTAATTTTATCAATTCTGGAGTAGAACCGTTCGAATGCTGTTCAATTAACTTAATATTTTGAAGATACCAGTCACTAACTTCAATTTTATTCTTTCTTACGATAAGCTCAGACATGTCTTAATCTCCTTTAAACACTAACTTTATCTTCTGACTTTATCCAATCATAACCCTTTGCTTCAAGTTCGAGTGCAAGTTCCTTTGAACCGGATTTTACAATTCGTCCATCATAAAGGACATGAACAAAATCAGGTACAATGTAATTCAAAAGTCTTTGATAGTGAGTTACAACAATTATTGCTCTATCTGTCATATCATTACGCAGCAGGTTGACACCGTTAGCTACGATTTTAAGTGCGTCAATATCAAGTCCCGAGTCTGTTTCATCAAGTACAGCTAATTTTGGTTCAAGCATTAACATCTGAAAGATTTCGTTTCTCTTTTTCTCTCCACCAGAAAATCCTGTATTAACTGAACGGCTTAACATTTCTTCAGTCATGTCGAGCAATTTCATTTTATCCCGCATCAATGTTAAAAATTCCATAGCATCCAATTCTTCCTCACCACGAGCTTTTCTAATTTCATTAACTGCTGTTTTCAATAATGTTGCATTGCTGATTCCCGGAATTTCAACGGGATATTGAAAAGCCATAAAAATCCCTAATCTTGCTCTTTCTTCAGGTGGAAGTTCTAAAATATTTATGTCTTTGAAATAGATTTCTCCAGAAACAGACTCATAACTTTCTTTCCCCGCAATAACATTCGCAAGTGTACTTTTACCAGAACCATTTGGGCCCATTATTGCATGAACTTCACCAGCATTTACCTCAAGATTTATACCTTTTAATATCTCTTTGTCTTCGACCCGCACTACTAAATCTTTAATTTTTAACATATAATTTTTCCCTTTCATTTGATTTTAACCTACACTTCCTTCGAGACTTATGCTCAATAATTTGGAAGCCTCAACAGCAAATTCCATTGGTAATTCGAGGAAAACCTCTTTACAATAACCATTAACAATTAAACTTATGGCATCTTCTTTTGAGATACCCCTCTGGTTAAGATAGAAAATTTGATCTTCACCTATTTTTGAAGTTGTAGCTTCATGCTCTACCCGTGCAGTTGGATTATTAACCTCAAGATAAGGGAATGTATGAGCACCACATTTATCCCCAATCAAAAGTGAATCACATTGAGAGAAATTTCTTGCATAATCTGCATTGGGTGTGATTTTGACTAATCCGCGATACGAGTTGTTCGATTGACCAGCAGATATACCTTTCGACACAATCGTGCTTCTTGTGTATTTTCCGATGTGAATCATTTTTGTCCCCGTATCTGCCTGCTGTCTATTATTCGTCAAAGCCACTGAATAAAATTCACCAATTGAATAATCACCTTGTAGGATTACACTTGGATATTTCCATGTAATTGCAGAACCTGTTTCTACTTGAGTCCATGAAATCTTTGAATGTTTACCCTTCGCAACCCCTCTCTTTGTAACAAAATTATAAATTCCACCCTTACCTTCTTTATCACCTGGATACCAGTTTTGAACTGTTGAATATTTAATTTCTGCATTATCAAGAGCAATTAATTCAACAACAGCTGCGTGCAATTGATTTTCGTCTCGCATAGGAGCTGTGCAGCCTTCAAGATAACTAACATAACTACCTTCATCGGCTATAATCAAGGTTCTCTCAAATTGCCCTGTTTCACTGGCATTGATTCTAAAATATGTTGAGAGTTCCATTGGACATCGAACACCTTTAGGGACATAAACAAAGGAACCATCAGAGAAAACAGCTGAATTCAATGCAGCAAAAAAGTTATCGCTTGGTGGAACAACTGATCCAAGATATTTTTTCACTAATTCAGGATATTCTCGAATTGCTTCTGAGATTGAACAAAATATAATTCCAAGTTCGGCTAATTTTTCTTTGTATGTTGTTGCTACAGAAACACTATCGAATACTGCATCGACTGCAACACCAGCGAGTCTTTTTTGTTCTTCCAGTGGAATACCAAGTTTCTCGAATGTCCTCAATAATTCAGGATCGGCTTCATCAAGACTTTTAAGTGGTCTTTTCTTAGGCGCTGCATAATACCGAATATCTTGGTAATCAATGGGTGGGTAATAGACATTAGCCCAGTGAGGCTCTTCCATTTTCAACCAGGCTCGATAAGCTTTTAGACGCCATTCTGTCATCCATCCCGGCTCACCTTTCTTCTCCGAAAGCATACGAATAATATCTTCGTTTAATCCTTTCGGAAAAGTTTCCATTTCAATATTGGTGTAAAAACCATATTTATACTCTTGCAAGGCTAGTTGATTTATATCAACTGGTTCATCTGCCATCTTTTCCTCCAGATTTCATTTATTTTCAAATTTTTATTCAAGTTAATGAATCTTTACATTTTTATCAAGATTAAAATTTCACTCAAATAAACCAAGATGAAATAATTAAAGTTCAAAGACTACAAAATTCCTTAAAAAATTACAGAAATGAGAATACCATTTTCATAATTGCAAATATGAAATAGTAAAAATTGAAAATTTTAAAGAAAATGCATGTTATATAGTTGGCATAGATATTGCAGTAATGTTATCACATTTGAGTTCTCCTATAAGTTGAAGTTACTACCCTTATCTGTGTTACCCTTATTGCCCTCCACTAATATGTAACTCTACACTGCCAGGGTTCGCCCTCCACCCTGGCAGTTCTATTTTAAAACCATTGTTAGCATACAAAAAGTTCAGTGACAAGATTCAATTCAACCTTCTCGAATAAGTTTTCATCAAAACGAAGTCTTTTTGAAATACTCGGGTCTCTGAGTCGTTTTATAATTTTTTCTCTTAAAGCAACGACGAATACCGGTTTATCAAACTTTTTCGAAAGCTCAAGCAATCTTCTTGTACCAATTTTATTGACAAACCATTTTTTATCATAAATGCTGTCTGCCCCAATTATCACGACATCAATACGCTTAATGAATTGTACAATTTTTAAATCCTCAATGAGGTAGGATTTAATATTTAATTGCTTTAGTTTCCTAAATAGTAATTTTCCTTCCCCGCCTGGATTTGATTTCATTACAAAAACCTGTGGATTAATTTGGTTAAGCTTCAATAAATAAATAACATCAAAAACCGTTTTGCTGTTTGAAATTGTTAGAATTTTAATCTCGGGATAAATATTCCTCTTTAGATTTTTGAAGAGACAATTTATTCGATTCTGGTAAGAGTTACGCTTCTTATTAATATAATTTTTCAATTCATGTATTGAATTTTTCTCGATAATTTTATCAAAGTCAGATAATGTTTTTTGAATTACCTCGAAGGAACTAAAATATAGTTTAAATAAGTCTATGAGATACTTCATTGTTCGTTTATTCCTTAACCGCAGAAAAAGTTTTAAAATTTTTTCGTTCAGTTCCTGGCTACCAGATGTGAAGTCAAATAAAATAGAATTAACATTTCTCTGTAACTTCTTTGAGATAAATGATGGAAGGCTTACTGATTTTTTTATACTCATAACAAAATAAATTTGTGATAGATGGAATAGAGTTCAATCCAGATAATGGGATAATTTTTTTCGTAGGATTGCAATCGCTTTATTGATTTGATTCTTGACAGTTTGAAGCGAAAGTTCAAGAGTATCAGCTATTTCTTGATATGTTAGGTTATTAAATCTGCTTAAGATAAAAATGGCACGACATTTATTTGGAAGTGATTGAATTGCCTTTTGAATATCATTTTCAAAAAAATAGGCTGAATATTCTTCTTCTGGATTAAATGAATAGCTCATGTTTGTTGATTCGTCTTCAATATCATAATGCTCGGTCTCTTCTCTTCTTGTTAGATAATTGATTGTTAAATTTTTAGCAATTCTGAATAGATAGTAGTTAGGTGATATGGCTGGATTTATTTTATCAAGGGATTTGTAAAAATTTAGAAATGTATCTTGAGTCAAATCTAGAGAAACTTCTCGATTAAATGTCATTCGATAGATGAAACGAAAAACATCATTATAATTTTCAAAGAAGAACTGCTTAAATGCCTCCTCATCACATGATTTAATTCGTTCTGTAAAGTTAAGAGTATACTCTCTATACTTGTTCATTCCGATTAATTAAATCTTTTAATATAAAATGAAAATAATTTTGAAATAAATCAAATACGGATTTTAATAAAAAAGAGCGGGCAAATGCCCGTCCCCATAATTTATGCTAGAGCAATTCATATATTTTTTTACTTCATATAAATCATCTTTCTCATTGAGATAAAATTATCTGCTTTCATTCGGTAGAAATAGACACCACTTGGGAGCCCATAACTATCTGGATCAAATTCGAGAGTATAAATACCGGGTTCTTTTTCATCATTTACTAATTCTACTAATTCTTTACCTAAAATATTATAAAGTTTAATAGTCACAACTGATTTTTGTTTTACAGAATACATAATCTTTGTGTTTGGATTGAATGGATTGGGATAATTCTGGTACAGGTGATAATAAAAAATAGGTAGTTCTTTTCCCACATCAGTTATTTTACCAAATTTAAGTGTGAACTTTGTAATGTTTCCATTATGAAGAAACACATAACTTGTTGAATTTTTCATGTCTACATAAACATTATTAGTTGAATCAATTAAAATGAAATAAAATCGATCAATAAAATCTGGTGGAAAAATCTCTGATAGATTTCGCCAGCTTAAGCTCGAAATCTCTGCTCTTCGTGAAAAATATTCGAAATCCCAGATGATTGGTTCATTAATCGAAAACTTTCTCACATCAGAAAAATATTTTGTATATAACGGATGCCAGGTATTTCTTCTGAAATAGATTTCAACTCCGCTATCATTCGGAGATGCTGGTGGTTTTGCGTTGTCGTATTTATTATCAAATCCAGAAGTTGCATTTTCATTTAATCCGAAATAAAACAAATTATCAGTGGAGATTGAATTTTGAGCGGTTAAATTTAATCTCCAATTTCTCTCATTATCAAAATCCAGTTTAATTTTTGGTAGGTTTCCTGTCGTTAAATTTTTTGTGAATTTTAGTTCAACACTATCTGTTAATGTTGCGAACCAGTATCCAGTAAACCTTTGAAGCGTATCTTTTAACACATACGAATTAGAAGATTTTGAAAAAGTGAAGAAATTCCCTTGAACCCAGCCACGATTAACTGCAGAATCTAAAGAAATTGTTTCACTTCCTTTTCTAACAAATAAATTAATTCTTCTAATGTCTTTCAAATAAACATGAGAAATCAAATTCCAACCAGTAGTCAATGAAATTAAAGTATCATCCATTACAGGCATACCTGTGATTGAAAAATTCATTGTATCATTTAAACCCAACCAGTACGCTTTTCCTAATAAAACCGAATCCGCCTTCAGATAGCTTCCACTTTCATATTTGAATAGAACATAATTTGATAAAAACGGAGAAAATACTGAGTCCTTACTCGAATTCGAAGGATAAAGAGGCAATCCAATCAGATTCCAACCAGGTGAAAATTTTTTCGTTAATGACGGTTTTATTCCTATTCCAGATAAAATTACATCAAAATTTGGAGAGTCAGGATCGTTGCTTGTTATAGTTAATGTCCCATAATTTTCACCTAATTGTCTTGGGGAAAATTTAATTGTAAGATTTGTACTTGCCCCAGGTGATAAGTTAATAGGCGTTGTTGCATTTATGATTGAAAAATTGCCTGAGACAGCAAGATTTGTTATCACTAATGTCTCCAATCCTGTATTCTCAATTGTCAAATTCTTTGTAGAATCATATTCAAGTTTTACATTTCCAAATATTAAAGAAGATTGAGTTGAAATGTTAGGTACATATTTCCCAACAACCAGTTTAAAATTTCGAGTTCCACCTGAACCTGAATTGTACAAATAATCACCAGAAGTTCTGACATTATGAAGCACATTTGTAGTTAAATCATTAATGTAGATATCATAGTTTGAAGGGACATCAGAAAATTCTGAAGCAGATATAGTGACAATTGAATTTACTCTATCAGTAGAAACAATGAAGTCAAATGAAACAGTTGAGGTATCCAAAGGTTTATAAGCCCTTACATCTCTATAGAAATAAGGACCAAGTTGAGTATTCCAGTCTTCGTGTGGAAAAGCAAAATACACATAATTAGATGGTGGAACAGGAGGTTTCTCTAAATCGACATTAGGATCAAATCCATTTGTTGCATTAAGAGCCATTGCTGCATAATTATTATTATCACTTAATCCAAGCGAAGAAATAGATGCACCGAGTCGGATATCCCACTTCATGAATTCTTTTTGATCATAATTTACTGGTGCGTTAGGTGAGATTCCACTTGTAAGTTCAAATCCATACCAGTGATCAAAATAACCGGGATTTTTATAACCGTCTCCTCCTCGAAGTGAATTATCCGGAAAACTTGCATATGTCCATTCTCCTCCAGAAGTTTCATTTATAAAAAATCCAAGAATGTAAATCTTCTCTGGATTATTCAGACTTGCTCGAGGAAGTTTAATTTCTATGAAGTCACTCGCATTGTTATCATTTATTTGCATGTTATGTGGAGTAACATCAACCCACGCTGAACCATTAAATCTTTTTAATACATTATATCCTTCATCGGTCCTGATTTGTATAAAATAATCTGCCCTGAATGGAAGAATCCAATTCTGTGTATTAAACCCAATTGCCGTGTTAGTGCCATTTCCATATAAAGGATCTAAATGTGCATCGGTATCGATATAAAATACCATCCATTTTTTATCACTTTGCCCTGAACCGATATCAGATCCAGAATAACCTAAATAAATATTCACAGCATCCCATGTGACATAAGCTACGTAACCCGAAGATGAAGTTGAAAAAGTTTCATCCGATGTAAAATCATTCACTCCATCTATGGTAATTGTGTGATATGTTGTAGCTAATAAAATGCCCCAGGCAATTAGAAGTAAAGATAGAATGATTTTCTTTTTCATGGTTCACCTCATTATTTAATAAGTACAATTTTTTTTGTTTGAGTTGAATTATTTGATTTTACTTTTAGTAGATAAACACCACTCGATAGATTTGCTCCATCAATTACAAATGAATAAAAGCCAGCATTAAATTTTTCGGAAACAATAGTTTTAACAACCTGACCGAGTAGATTATAAATTTTGATTTCCAGAGTGGATTCTGCTTTCAAAAAGATATCAAATCTTGATTGTGTATTAAAAGGATTTGGATAATTGTTGGAAATATAAAATTCTTTATCTGTGATTGGTTTATTACTTTCACTTACAAACGTTAGAGTTACCGTTGGATCCGGAATACCATTTCCATCTTTATCAATTTCTGCAGTATAGAGAGTAATCAAACTATCCGGACCCTGATAGAGAGTATCCGTACCGGGTGGACAGAGTTCAACATCACAATTCGAAGGAGCAGCATCTCCGGCACCCCAATTCTCTCCTCCTGAAATAACTGAGACAACTTTCAATTTTGTATAAGGTGGAACAAGTCCAGGGCCCAATCCATAAATTACATTCCATGCAATTGCAACTTCCGACTGAGTTGTTCCAGCTTTGGAACACAATGAAGTTATTTCCATTGAATTGGAGTCCACGATTTTATAAATCCTTGGAATTTCTTTATTCCATGAAGCAACCATCAGGTCAATATTATTTTCTTCTCTAAATCTAAAATTTCTCGGGAAAGCCCCCATGTAACCAGAATAACTATTAAAATTGGTTTCTCCCATATCAATGCCGGTATCGATAAAAATTTGCATTGTATTATTAACAAGATTGTATTTAGCACCTAAATAAAGACTATCTGCATCCCATGTGAGAAGTAAATCGTCGAATTCATTAACAAGTGTCCATCTCGAATCACCGATTGGGTCATCGACAACGAGCCATTCTTCACGCCAATCGTCAAGCCCAATTGTTATCCTACCATCAATCTTTGGTTTAGCATAAGTATAAATTACAGTATCGCGTTTTTCTTTCACGGTTACATAAAAGCTTGAAGTATCGGCGCCACCTTTACTATCATAAACTCTGAATACCACAAGGAATTTTCCAGTATCATCTGGTGCAGGAATTCCCGCAATAATTCCAGTTGAAGTATCTATTCCAAGCCAAACCGGTTTATTAACAAATGCATAGAAGAGTGTATCATTATCAATATCTGTTGCAATAATTCTTCTTTCAAATCTTTGTGTAGTGTAGATTAAGGTATCTGTCAACGATTGGATCAATGGAAAATGATTTAAATGAACGGTTATTGAGAAAGTATCAGCATCAAAACCACCACGATTATCAGTCACTTTAATAATGATATTATTATAAAAACCTGTATCTGTAAATTGAGGTGTTCCCCATAAAATTCCACTGTAATGAAAATCTAACCAATCTGGTTTGTTGAGAATTGTGAATATCAGACTATCATTATTTGCATCGCTTGCAATAAATTCATATTTAAATTCTGATAAGGTATAGGCATTCAAATTGTCAACCTTCTGAATTACGGGTGAATGATTCAAACTTGCAGTAGTATCTGCAATATAAATCGTAAAACTTCGCGGAGGTGCCCACAATTTTATTCTATTCTTGAGTCCACCGGGTTTCGGCCCAACTACAATTTTATCCACATCCTTACCAGTGTAATCTCTAAAGACTGTTCCCACCGGTGATTCAGTATCAACCCAGACATCAATCCATTGAGATGGATTATCGTTGCTCACAATGTAGCCTCCTATTTGATTACCCCATCCATTCCTTCTTGCAACATAAATATCTTTTGCAAGGAGTTCTTGGTCCTGATTTCCATCCTGGCGGATGTACCAAGGATCAAGTCCATTTCTAAGAGTTGTTGAGCCACCTAAGAATTTGTGTCTAATATAAATTAGTGTATCAATTATTGAACTTAAGTTGTAATCAAAATAATCTTTGAAGAAAACCGAAGGACGACCTTCAGAAAAAATTATGTATGCATAAGCTAAGTGTTTATCTCTGAAAATTGGAGCATGACCACCAACAGCTGTATCAATTGTACCATCCCAACCAGTCCTATCAAAATCGTGATTTTCTACAAAAGTTGAGACATTAAATCCAGGCATCCCTTTTCCAAAAATTAACCCAGCATAATCAAGATTTCTCATATCGAATGTTCCATCAGAATTATTACACATATCTGCTAGTATATATCTCAGCGGAAAATCAAAAAAAGAAACGTTGCCTGCTCCTAAACTTACAAGTTGATTATAATAATTTCTGATCTCGTATCCATTACCAATATATTCAGCAACAACATAGGAAGAAGAGAAAGCCTGGTTTACAAATGAAGCAATAAAGTTCGGATTTATATGTTTAACTGCATCAAGTCTCGCACCATTAAATCCAAAATAATTTTTTAGATACTGCCCCCATACAATCAAACTATCCCTGATATCAGGACAATCAGTGCAATTATCATTAGCGAATGAGAAGAAATTATCGTTATATGGTGATGAGGAATCACAATTATTATTCTCACTTGGATTGAAAGAATTAGCATTTTTGGGGAATCGTCTGCTACCGAAGGGATAATTAAAAATTAAATAAGCTGAATCACTTCGACAGTTATTTATGGACTTTAACTCTCCTCCAGCCGTATGATTAAGTACAACATCAACATAAACATCAACTCCAATTGTTTTGAAAATTCTAATCATTCTTTCAAGTTCGCTTTTACTACCAAAACGAGTCTCTAACGAACCTTTCTGGTAATACTCACCAAAATCATAATGATCATAAATATCATAACCCATAGTATAACCACCTCCAGCTCCTTTAGAAGGTGATGGAATGTATAAAGCAGAAAATCCAGCACTCTTTATTCTTGTTGCCAATTTACTCAAACTATCCCACCATATACCACCTGGAAAAACATTCCAGTAAAATCCTTGTAAATAAACATCACCCTGTGGGGTTTGGGCAATTATGGATTGAAAAATAGAAACAATAAAAAATATTACGGTTAAAAAGTTCTTCAAAAAATTCATGCTTCAGACCTAAATATTTTCAAAACCTAAAATAAGTTAATAAATTTACATTTTAAATGAAATTAAATTAATTTTATCAATAAAATGCTTACACTTTTAATGAAATCTTTTAATTTTGTTCATGTTTTTCGTTCTAAATTGATCATCATTAGTGTAATTAATCTTGAGAAAAAATGTTTTTAAATTTCGATGTCATCGTTGCTGGTGGTGGTATCGCGGGAATTTCTGCTGCAATAAAAGCAGCGCGAGAAAATGTGAAAGTAATCTTAATTGAACAATATGGGTTCCCTGGTGGAATGTCTACTGCTGGAATGGTCTCACCCTTCATGAAGCACTCGATCGAAAATGAAATTCTTGTCCGTGGAATTTTTAAAGAAATAGAAATTGAGATGAGAAAATTAGAAGGCATGATCGACAATGGGTTTTACGCAAGTGCTTTTCGACTTGCTTCATTAAAACTTCTAAAAGAATCAGGTGTCACTGTTCTATTCCATTCACCAATAACAAGAGTAAATCGAGCTAATAAAAAAATTGATAGCATATGGGTTTTGCTTTTTGGAGAAGAAATCGAAATAAGAGGGAAAGTTTTTATTGATACCTCTGGTGATGCTCAAATACTCTATCTTGGTAATTTCCCGTGGGTTAAAGGCGATGAAGAAACAGGTAAATTACAAGCAATGACTTTATTTTTCAGAATGGGTGGAATCAATTTTCATGAAGCACTTGATTATGTAAAAAATAACAAAGAAGATTTTTTCTCATGGATGACTTATGACTTTGATCTTAATAAAATAATCTCTGTTGCTGGTTACTTTAGTATCGTGAAAAAAGCAATTGAAGAGAAAAGGCTATCGGAAGATATTAACTATATTTTCTATACAACACTTCCATTATCAGGAGAAGCATCTTTTAATACATCGAATATTCTTGAACTTGATGGATCAAGTTCTTATGATTTAACGCTTGCAGAATTTGTGGGAAGAAATCAGGTCTGGCAGGTTGTGAAAGTCTTGCAGAATGATGTACCAGGATTCAAAAACTCATATCTACTTGAAACAGCCATCCAGGTAGGAGTAAGAGAAACACGAAGAGCAGTAGGTGATTATGTTATGACTGAAGAAGATATTCTAAGTTGCCGAAAATTTGATGATGCCATTGCTCGAGGTTGTTATGGTATTGATATACATGGACAAAGAGATGAACAAAGTCGATTAGATGAAATGGTAGAAAATGATTATTATGAGGTTCCTATTAGATCACTCGTAGTAAAAGAAGCAGAAAATCTGTTGGTAGCAGGAAGATGTTTATCGGCAACAAGAAAAGCCCATGGTGCTTTAAGAATTATGCCAACATCCGCAGCTATGGGAGAAGCTTGTGGTGCACTTGCAGGACTTGCTGTTAAACTAAATACCAATATCAGAGATGTTCCCGTCAGTCTTGTCCAGGATAAAATCAGACACAATCTATCTAAAAGATTTAATCTGCAATAAAATAAACAATCTTTGCAATAATATAATCGGGTGTATAAATTCAGTAACTCATTACAGTTATGAAGTTATATTTTATTTTCAATAAGCCTTATCGAGTTTTGTGTCAATTCAGTCCAGTGGAAGGTAAATTAACTTTAAAAGATTTTCTAACACTACCGAAAGATGTATATCCAGTTGGAAGACTTGATTATGATTCTGAAGGTTTACTTCTCTTAACGAACGATGGGTTATTACATCATCGCCTAATCGATCCACGGTATGAACATTCACGAACTTATCTTGTTCAGGTAGAAGGAATTCCCGACGAAGAAACAATAAGAAAATTATCCGAAGGAGTTGTAATAGATAAAAAGAAAACAAAAAAAGCAAGAGTTCAACTTTTGAATTACGAACCTGGATTATGGGAACGAATGCCACCAGTTCGATTCAGAAAAAGCATTCCAACAAGCTGGCTTGAATTTGAATTATTTGAAGGAAGAAACCGGCAAATCAGAAAGATGACAGCTGCAGTTGGTTACCCAACTTTAAGACTAATTAGGATTAAAATTGAATTTTTAACTGTGTATGATTTAAAACCGGGGGAAATTAAAGAACTTGATAAAGACGAAATTATTCGATTGAAAAAAATCTGTAAGATTATTTGATAAGCTATTCAAAAAAATTTATTATCTAAACAATTAATGCAAAAATTTGATTTAAAATTAAAAATAAAAACATCGAACTTAATTGGTAACCATCCAAGCTTCATTAATCTAAATCAATCAAATCGAATCGTGTGATTATATCAGTAATTCTTCCATACTCACTAACAAGAATGGCATAATCTTTTTTGAGGTATTCTTTAATATTATCTATCCTCGTATTTGCATCAACGACAGGTAAAGATTCTTCCATTACATCTTTGACCAGAGAATTTTTAAGAGCGGGTTCTTCAATTAATCTGGATAACAATTTGTTTTCACGAATAACCCCAACCGACTTTTTATTTTCAATCACTGGAATATTTGTAAATCCACTCGAAGCAATTAATTCAATTGCTTGTTGCACAGTGCTATCAGGCGCCAATGAAACCAGAATTCTGTATCCTTTTGACTTTTTTATTTCTGAAATATCTTTCAGTGTTTTCGGTTTCTCGGAGATCAATCTATGTTCTTGTAACCATTCATTATTATAGAATTTTGAAAGATACCTTTCACCGGTATCGCACACTATGAAAACAATCACATCATTTTCTGTCAAATCTTGTGCTATTTTAAGAGCTACATACAGATTTGTACCTGTACTACCACCAGCAAAAATTCCTTCCTCCCGTGTTAGCATTCGAGCATAATGAAAAGAATCGCGATCACTTACATTAATTATTTCATCAATCACATCAAAATTTAGAATTTCAGGTAAACAATCCTGACCAATACCCTCGACTAAATAAGGTGAACCTTTTATAATTTCCCCAGTTTCTTTGTAATGTCTATAAATTGAACCGTGAGGATCAGCGCCAATGACTTTTATGTTTGGATTTTTGTCCTTCAAAAATTTTCCGACACCAGTTATTGTTCCACCTGTACCAATGCCAGATACAAAATGTGTAATTTTTCCATCAGTTTGATTCCAGATTTCTGGTCCAGTTGTCTTGTAATGAATTTCTGGATTTGCAGGATTAGAATATTGATAAGAAAAATAAGAATTTGGTATTTCTTTACTTAATCGTTTAGCCACATTTACATAATAATCTGGATCATCTGGTTCAAGATAACGAGGGACGACAATTACTTCTGCTCCAAATGCTTTTAAGTAGTTTATTTTTTCATTGCTCACCTTATCGGTTACAACGAATATACATTTATAACCTTTTACTGATGCAGCAATTGCAAGTCCAATTCCTGTGTTACCACTTGTCGCTTCAATAATCGTTCCGCCCGGTTTTAATAAACCTCTCTTCTCAGCATATTCAATCATTGCAATTCCAATGCGATCTTTTACACTTCCACCCGGATTTGCTGATTCAAGTTTTGCAAAAATCTGAGGTTTAAGTCCATAATTTATCTTACTCAGTTTAATTAATGGTGTATTTCCAATTTGTTCAAGAATGTTATTCTTAAAATTCATTTAAACTCCTTTTATAATGTTTCGATTTGATGTACATTGATTGGAATCAAACTATATAACTCTACTCAAATGCAAGTTAAGAAATTATAATAATTAATAATCATTTAGTTGTGAGTTTACCGAGACATAAAATTTTTGAATTGAATGATTCAGAATTAAAGTACAATTCAGCATAGGATAATTTTCACTTCAGATTCATATTTTTCGATTCGAATTTCTTATTAAATTGAGAGTGATTTTATTGATTTTAACAAATTAATGTGATATAATAGTTCTGCGATGAAAAAATTTCTCTTAACTTTCTTCACACTTACGATTATATTAAATGCGCAGATTTATAACTTCCGTTACTATAACTCTAGTAATGGTTTGATTACAACCTCAATTAAATGCATCAATCAAGATGAAAAAGGGTACATCTGGATTGGAACTACTTCTGGTTTGTTTCGATATGATGGATATCAAATAGAAGATGTGAGTTCATTGGACAATAATTTAAAAACAGAAATTACTGGCATTGAATACTTAAAAAATCAAATCTGGGTAAGCACAACCACTCGCGGTATTTTTACCATCGATAAAAACAATACTATAAACCACCTTAATGATAGATTAGTAAACCTCCCTGATAAAATTAAGACCCTCAAAAAAGGCACAAATAAACTTATTTTAATCACAAACAACAATGATTTTTATATAGCTCAAAGTGATTCACAAATTTCAAAAACTCTTGTTGATGCTAATTTACCGCAGACAAACTTCAACGATATTATTGAAATTGATAATGGCTATGCAATCGCTTCCGATGATGGTCTGATTATTTTCCAATACAACCGTATTAAGTATAGATTTAGTCAGAATCCTCAGGGAAAACCTATTCAAGTAAAATCACTTGCTCTGGATAGAGATAAAAATATAATTTTCACAACTTCGACAGGGAGCATTTATAAAATCGAAAATTACACATTAAGCGAAATTTATAGTTCAAATATTACATCAGCTAATTTTTCGATGATAGTGGATAAATCGAACAATATCTGGTTAGGTTGTGATTCGGGAATTTTAAGAATTGAGAATAAAAAAGAGACTTTTATAAGTTTTGCGAATGGGTTACCTCATCAGGTTGTTACAAATCTATTTGAAGATCGTGAAGGAAATATCTGGATTGGAACGCTAAATGGAATAGCAAAACTAAACTCACTTGCAATAAAAAATTACCCTTCCCTCTTTCCAAAGGTTACTTCAGCTATTGCAAAAATTCTTAAAGGCCGAAAAGAATTATCAGTTTTTACTTCTGAAGGAATATCCTATTATAATTTCACAACTGAATCTTTTAATAATATTTCTTTTAGATTTCCGGGCAATCATATAAATGATGCTATAGAACTAAATGATAATTCTATTCTAGTTGCCACCAACAACGGACTTTATATTAATCATAACAACAAAATTGGTGTTTCTCCTTTAAACATATTTTTGAAGTCGAGAAATATTTTATCATTAGCTCAGGATTCTGAAAATAAAATTTATGTCGGAACAGATTCAGGGCTATTTGTCTTTGAAAAAAACAAATTGATCGATTATAAATCAATCGACGATGAACTCCCTGGAAATCAAGTAAATTCTGTTCTAATTACTAAAGCTGGTGATATTTTTATTGGAACAGATAATGGACTCGTAAAACTTTCAGATAATTCAATATTAGTTCTAAGAAAGGAAAATGGTCTCTTAAATAATTTTATTACCTCCCTGAGTGAAGACGATGAAGGTAGAGTTTGGATTGGGACAAAAGCAGGCTTATCATCTTTCAAAAATGGTCGATTCAATAACTACATCCCAAAAATCTATGGATATAATATAGATTTGATCAACGATGTCCTTCCGGTAAGAAAAAATGAAATCTGGTTAGGAACGACGAAAGGTATAGTTATAATAAAAAATGGAGTTGAGTATTCTTATTTAAGTTCAAGAGATGGAATACTTTCTGATTTCATCACCGACATTGAATACGATAGCAAAAACAACTTGGTATTCATCGGTACTAATTCTGGTCTTACAATCATCGATTTAAAATACTTAAGAAATAACACATTTACTTACAATATTCATTTTACTGCACTCAAGTCAAAAAATAAGAATTATGATTTAAACCAATTAGTGTTATCTGAAGACGATGAAGAAATAAAAATTTATGTATCTATCTTCTCATTTTATGATGAAAGAAAGATAGTATTCCGTTATAGATTAAAGGGATACGAAGACAGCTGGAACTATCTCACAAATTCTAACGAAATAAAATACAAAAATCTACCACCAGGTAAATACAACCTAATAGTTGAAGCCTCGGTAGATGGTATTAATTGGTTAAAAGATCCTGCAGAGTTACGATTTGAAATTAGATCCACTCTTATCAAAAAAATTCTTACCTATGCAACCATTCCTCTCATATTGTTATTAATTTATTATTTAGCTTTTGTAATGGTAAAAACTCTAAGAAAGAAACGAGCTATAAGTTTAAGTAAAAGAAGTTTTGATAAATCAAAAACAAGCAACGAAACGGAACGGACAAATGTTAGTGATGTATTAAAGTTATATACTTCGGAAGAAGTAGAAGAGATTAGGAATCGATATGAAGAAAAAATAGAATCGTTGAGTAAAATTATTCTGGAAAACAATAGTTTAATTGATAGATTAAAAGATGAAATAAAAAATTTACAAGAAAAAATTAATGAATTGGAAAGTGAGCTCGCCTCTCAATCAGAGTTAACAGCGGAAGAAGCAGAGTTTGTCGAAAAATCTAAAATCGAAATAATTGTGAAAAATCACAAAGAAGTCGAAGAAATTAAAAAATATATCGAAGCACTTGAGAAAACTAACTGGAGTATCAGAGCTGCTGCAAAACTTTTAAATATTCCTCATTCAACTTTGCACTATAGATTAAAGAAATTGAATTTATTAAAAAATAAATAGGTGCACTCATGGTCGCAGTAAGACGCATTGTCTTTTTTGTTATCTCAACTATAATTATTGCCCTTTTAGTTTGGTGGGGATTTGATGAATTCGAATTGTTTACAAAAATCTATGCACCATCTGAACTCATAGATCCCAGAACAGGAAATACAATTGGTGAAACTAAAGGAAGTTATAAAATCGGGCTGGATTTAGTATTGATCTCATCAATTGGTCTTTCCGCACTCGGAATTGTCATAATAAATTTTTTCAAAATTTATTTTGCCACAAAAAAAGAAAACCAGTTATAGATTGTCCATTATTTTGAAATGTAACTTTACATAGTTACCCAATTCTTCTCTACCCAATCTATCACAAAGAATCTTTGCTTTTTCTTTTACCTCTGAACCAGAACCTTTTGGAATTCTATCAGATAATTTTTCTTCCGTTCTTTTTATCCAATTAATAAAAGCATCGCGCGCCAGCATCGAAGCTGCAGCAACCCCTAAAAATCTCTCTGCATTTGTTGTTTGAATTAATTCTATCTTTTTTCCCTCTTTCATCAAAGCGTTATTTATAAAATTTTTATCACCGAACTGGTCACAAATCGCAACTTTAACTACATGTCTTTGAAGTATATTTTCAATACATCTTGCATGACCCCAGGCAAGCAATCTATTTAAGTTACCTATCTTTTTGTAGAGTTCATTGTATTTAGGTGGATTAATCTGAACAATTGTATAATGATTTTGAAATTTTGATTTTATGACATTGACAATTTCAGAGATTTTTTTGTCTGAAAGTTTCTTACTATCCTTAATACCTAATTCAATGAGAGCATCTTTGATAGATGAATTAACATAAAAACCAGCAATAACAAGAGGACCAAAGAAATCACCCTTACCAGATTCATCAACTCCAATATAAGATTCTGGTTCAGTTATATCATTTGTCGAAAATAATTTCTCGTGACTATCCATCTCGATATTCCTCGATAAAATAAATTTTTCTTATTAGAATCAAGTTTAATTTTTACTTTGAGTCATTATTTAAACAATTTTTCACTCAATTCAGATTGAACTAAGTAAATGTATCTTTCATCAATGATTAAACCAAAAATTTAAATCAGCTGGTATCAATTTAGAAAACATTATTTCTCGTTAAGTCAATTCATAAACACATTAAACCTCAAGTTGAGAACCATCAATTTATCATCTGTGAATTGATTAATCTAATCACTCTCTAAATCAATAATCTGAGATTTTATTTTAATTATTTATCTAATCAGAAAAGAAGATTCTTAATCACTTGTAAAAGATAATTTTTTAATTTCAATCGTTGAAATAAATTGAAAAAATAAAAAGCCACGGAGAGCAATCCGTGGCAAAAACCGCTTTATAAATTTTAATCTTCTTCTTTTGCACGCATTGTTTCCCACATCATGTAGAGTATTACAAATGTTAACATCACCAATCCAAGAATTTCAGCTGACTTTGACTCTGCCCATTCTGCATTGAACCAGTTGAAACCAATAAATCTTAACAATGCACTTAGCACACCGAAAAGTGCTCCGCCTGCAATAAATCCACTTGCAACAAGAGTTCCTCTTGAAAATCTTGCATTATTAAGTTTTTCATTTTTTGTTCTTGTTTTTGCCCACTGAGCAATTAATCCACCAATCAAGAGAGGAGTATTTAAATCAAGTGGAATATACATTCCAAGAGCAAAAGCCAATGGAGAAATTTTAAGCCAAGTTACAATCAATGCAATTACGGCTCCAATGAAATATAACATCCAAGGTGCTGGAATGTTTGACATGAGTGGTTTAATGACAGCAGCCATTGCATTTGCTTGAGGAGCAACCAGAGCACCCTCTCCAGTAAATCCATATGTCTGATTTAAGATGATAATGACAATACCAACAGTTGCAGCAGAGAGAAGTGTTCCTAAGAATTTGAATATTTCTTGATTCTTTGGAGTTGTTCCAATCCAGTATCCAATTTTTAAATCTGTAATAAATCCACCAGCCATCGATAAAGCAGTACACACAACGCCACCAATTATCATCGCACTTAACATTCCTGACTCGCCACTTAAACCTATTTGAACCAAAATGAATGATGATAAGATTAGGGTCATTAGTGTCATACCACTAACTGGATTCGTACCAACAATTGCAATTGCTGTAGCTGCAACAGTTGTAAATAAAAAAGCAATTATCAAGACAATCAATAGACCAACTATTGCATGATATAGATTAAAAGTCACACCACCAAAGAAAAATACAAATATCATCAAAGCAGTTAGAACAATTAACAATACATTAAACGACATTTTAATATCAAGCTGAGTTCTTGGGATTTTATTCTCACTACCAGATTTTTTATGAAAAATTTCGTTATATGCTAAAGTAACTGCATTTTTAATAATACCTGATGAACGAATAACACCAATTATTCCTGCCATTGCAATTCCGCCAATGCCAATATGCCTGACATAATTTCTAAAAATTTCTTCAGCGCTCATATCTGAAATTAGTTTTGTTGCAGTTGCTCCTAAAGGAGTTGTTAAAAATTGTCCGATTTCATAAAACAATGGAATGAACACGAACCATGACAAAAATGAACCAGCACAAATTATAATTGCATATTTTAACCCAACTATGTAACCGAGACCAAGAACCATTGTCAAAGCGTTCACTTTGAAAACAAGTTTAAATTTATCAGCAAGAACCTCACCAAAATAAAATATTCTTGTACTAATTACTTCACTCCACCAACCGAAAGTTGTAATTATAAAATCAAAAAGACCACCGACTAATCCACTAATAGCAAGAACGGAAGCTTGTTTTCCCCCTTTTTCACCTGCTACCAGAATTTCAGTAGTTGCAGTTGCTTCGGGGAAAGGGAATTTACCGTGCATTTCTTTTACGAAATATTTTCTAAATGGAATTAAAAATAGAATTCCAAGAAAACCTCCAAAAAGAGACGCAAGAAAAATTTGATAAAAATTTACCGGAAGATTTAAGATATATAAAGCTGGAATGGTAAAAATTGCTCCTGCAACTATTACTCCAGAACTTGCACCAATGGATTGAATAATTACATTCTGACCGAGAGCATTTTTTTTCTTCAACAACGATGAAATACCAACTGCAAGAATTGAAATTGGAATAGCTGCTTCCATTACCTGACCAATCTTCAATCCTGAGTAAGCTGCTGCTGCAGAAAATAAAACAGCCATCAGCAAACCTAAAATAATTGAATATGGAGTAACCTCTGGATAAACTTTCTCAGGCGAAAGAATTGGTACATATTCTTCACCTTCTTTTAATTCCCGATACGCATTTTCGGGTAATCCATTAGTTGTTTTCGGTATTTCCATAATTCTCTCCTCTTTGTTTGATGTTTCTATTCCAGAACTTCTTTAATTGCCTCTTTAAGTGTTTTAATTTGAACAATCGTTATATGTGATAATTCTGATTTAATATTTATTTTTTGCACTGGAGTGATAATTTTCTTAAAACCAATTTTTTGTGCTTCTTGAATTCTTTTATCCAAGCCATTGACACGTCTTACTTCCCCACCCAGACCAACCTCACCAATCACGCAAGTATAGGAATCAGCGGGAACATCTCTAATACTTGAAATAATAGCTGAACATATTGCCAAATCAGCAGCTGGTTCATCTATCTCCACACCACCTGCAATGTTAAGAAAAACATTATGCTGACTTAATTTATAATTCAATCGTTTTTCGATGCCAGCAAGAAGTATTGAGAGTCTACGATTATCGAATCCAGTAGCAACCCGTTGAGCCATTCCATAACCTGTCGGTGTTACCAAAGCTTGAACTTCCACTAATATTGGTCTTGTCCCTTCCATTATGGATGTAACAACCGACCCTGACGCTCCATATTCTCTTTCTGAAAGAAAAACTTCGGAAGGATTCTCTACTTCCTTTAAACCATTCTGGTCCATTTCAAAAATCCCTATCTCATTAGTTGAGCCAAACCGATTTTTAATGGCTCTCAAAATCCTGAAAGAATAATTTTTTTCCCCCGAAAATTGAATGACTGTGTCAACAATATGTTCAAGTGCTTTTGGTCCTGCAATTAAACCATCTTTTGTAATGTGACCGATGATGATAATGGCTATATTGTTCTTCTTTGAAAATTCCATCAACGATGTGGTGCATTCTCTAATCTGTGTTATTGTACCAGGAGAACTATCAAGTTCTTCACGAAAGATAGTTTGTATCGAATCGATTACAACGACATATGGTCTTTCTTTCTCCAGAATTTCGAGAATTAAATTAAGATTAGTTTCAGGTAGAATAAAAAGATTATCATTTTTAGTTTTTAAACGAGATGCTCTAAATTTTAATTGTTCTATTGATTCTTCCCCTGTTACATATATAACTTTGCAATTGAGATTCGCTACTGATTGAAGTGCGAGGGTTGATTTTCCGATTCCAGGGTCACCAGCAATTAAAATAACACTTCCCTGGATTAATCCACCACCAAGAACTCTATCAAATTCAGAAATTCCAGTTTTAATACGGAAGGCTTTTAATTCTATTTCATCATTAATTGAATAAAGTTTTTTCGATTCAACATATTTTGATTTTAAATTTTGAGTTCTGGATTTTTTCTCAAACTCTTCGACGAAGCTATTCCAGAGACCACAGGAAGGACATTTACCTAACCATTGGATGGATTCATAACCACAGCTTTGACAAACATATTTTTTTTTGATTGAATTCATCAATAACCAGTTCGTTTAATGAAATTCTGGATAACTAAATCGTCGGTTGATATGAACTCGTCGAAGGTACCATCGAAATAAATTTTTCCATCGTGTATCATCGCAACTCGATCAGATATTTTTTTAACACTAACCATATCATGAGTTACAACAATAGAGGTAACATTTAATTTCTTTGATAAATCATAGATGAGATCATCAATTGAATCTGACGAAATAGGATCAAGACCTGTAGTTGGCTCATCATAAAGAATGTACTTTGGATTAGTTACTAATGCCCTTGCAAGCCCCACTCTCTTTTTCATTCCACCACTAAGTTCAGCAGGTTTTTTATCATTAATTCCTGACAGATTAACAAGAGCAAGTTTCTCGTTTACGATTTTTCGGATTTCCTCTTTTTTCAATCGTGTATTTTCAATTAAAGCCAGCCCAACATTTTCCTCTACGGTGAGTGAATCAAATAACGCTGCTCCCTGGAAAAGAAATCCGAAATTTTTTCTTAAATCATATAATTCTTGTTCATTAAGCTGATTTACTATCTTACCATCTACCTCAACAAATCCATTATCCGGTTTAAGCAAACCAATAATATGCTTTATTAACACACTTTTACCACAACCACTTCGGCCAATTATTGCTATTGTTTCACCATCTCGTATATCAAGATTAATTCCCGTCAGTACTTTTTGATTACCGAAAGATTTGTGCAATTCTTTAATTCTAATCATAATTATTCAAATTTAATTGTAATAACATCTATTTTTCAAAAGCATGGAATAAATTTGAAGTGATTGTATGGTGACCTCTGGAAAAAATATATATTAAATATCTTTTTACGATTAAGGAAGAAGTTTTAGTTATAACAAAAAAGATGATAAGTTACTTTTTAATCATTGATACTCTAATATCACCACCTGTCGTTCTGCACTCAACACGAGGTTCAATTTTTCTTAAATAGCCTTCAATTCGGGAGCTTCTTCGATGTATATAATCTGATAGTTCAAAATCATTTCGAACATCTCCACCCGTAGTTGATAAACTGAAATATCCTTCAAAGTTTGAGTTTAAACTTAAAATAATATCTCCACCAACAGTAGCGGCATTAATTCCCGTTGTCTCTCCATAATGATAAATAATAATATCACCACCAGTTGATTTTGCATCGACTTTTCCATAATATGAGGTAATTCTTATATCACCCCCTGTAGTTGTGCATACAGCATCTCCACTCACATTTTCGACTTTGATGTCCCCACCACTTGTTTTTACATTCAACTTGCCATTTACATTTTTCAGAAAAACATCTCCCGCGCTTACCTGAATTGATACATCACCTGAAATGTTTTCTGCTTTAACATCCCCGGTTGTTTTAAGCCTTATACTTCCAGTTAATCTTTTTAGAAAGATATCCCCGATTCCAGAATTGATTTCAATATTAAAATTTTCGGGAATTATTAAATCAAAATCTACATAAAATCTTTTTGAAAAGAATTCCCAGAATCCAGTTAACTTTTTCACTTTTATTTTTATACTCGATGTTGTTTCTGAATACGAAATATCTACTTTTTCGATTACATCCGGATCGCCGTAAACTTTTAATCGTATCTCATTTTTATCACTTGTATAAACTCTAACATCTCCGGCACCTGACTCAAAGAATAGATTTCTCTGATTTTTAATTTTAAAACTTTTATCGATTATCACATCTTCAGATAAAATCGTCATCCCCACAGGATGGTTAGCCATTAATGATAAATTGCACATCAACAAAACCAGGAGAATCAAATTACCTTTCATTTCTAACCTTGATGACTTTTTAATTTTAATACGAGTTTGTTTGTGTAAAGTTACAACTTTCAAAATAAACTTTTGAATTTTTTTAATAAATTAATATAAAGAGTGAAGGGTTAAAAAATGAGAATACAGGGCAAATCACTAATACTTCTATATATCGTTATATCCATAGTTTTCTCTAATTATACTATTTCACAAACAAAAAAGGAGGTCAAAAAAATGGCTATACAAATTGAAAGCTCAGCCTTTAAATATGGTGATTTCATTCCATCTAAATATACTTGTGATGGAATAAATGTTTCTCCCCCATTAAAATGGAGCGATATTCCTGAAGGTACAAAATCGATAGCTTTAATTTGTGATGATCCGGATGCACCAATTGGTGATTGGGTACACTGGGTTCTGTATAACATTCCACCTGAAACTAGAGAGTTAAATGAAAACATTCCGAATGAAAGAACTCTGAAAGATGGATCAATCCATGGTTTAAATGATTGGAAAAAGTATGGTTATGGAGGTCCCTGTCCACCCTCTGGAACTCATCGATACTTCTTCAAAATTTATGCTCTGGATACAAAACTTAACCTCAGTCCTGGTGCAACAAAAAAACATTTACTCGACGCAATGAGCGGACACATTCTTGCTTCAGGTGAATTAATGGGAAAATATCAGCGCAAAAGATAATTTAAATCGAAAAATTAATTCACACTAAATGATTTTAGTGTCTATTTAAATCTTAAAAAGTGTGTGTCAACTTTTATTTTTGAAAGTTGATTAATCTATTATCATTACAAAAACTTTTTACGGAGTAATTCATGCAGAACATTTATCAAGAAAAAATTCAACAGGCAATTGAAATTCTTCAAGAATTAAATATCGATATGTGGTTGATATATGTAAGAGAAACTGAAACAATTCGAGATCCATCTCTCGATTTAATTCTTGGAACGAATTGTACATGGCAATCTGCTTTTATTCTCACAGCAACCGGTGAATCGATTGCAATTGTTGGTAGTCTTGATGTAGCAAATATTAAATCGAAAAATCTTTTTAAAGAAGTAGTTGGTTATGTTCAAGGAATCAAAGAAGATTTACTTAGAACAGTTGGAAGATTTAATCCTTCAAAAATCGCTATAAACTATTCACGAAACAACAATCTTGCTGACGGTTTGACTCATGGAATGTATCTCGATTTGATTGATAAATTAAAAGACACAAAGTTTAAAGATTCTCTTATTTCTTCAGAAGAAGTTATTGCTTTGCTTCGAGGTAGAAAATCTCCATCAGAGATAGAATTAATGAAAGAAGCAATAAAAATCACTCAGGGAATATTCGCAAAAACAAGTGAATTCATAAAACAAGGAATTTCAGAAAAAGATATAGCTAATTTCATTCTCAACGAAGTCGATAGACTTGGTCTTGAAACTGCATGGGATAGAGAATATTGTCCATCAGTATTTACTGGACCAGATACAGCAGGTGCACATGCTGGTCCAACCGATAGACTTGTTCAACCTGGGCATGTATTAAATATTGATTTTGGAATTAAATATAAAGGTTATTGTTCTGATCTCCAGCGCACATGGTATATATTAAGAGAAAATGAAACAGATGCCCCAGTGGAAGTAAAAAAAGGGTTTCAGGTAATTATTGATTCAATAAAGAAAGCTGCTGATTTTATAAAACCTGGTTCGATTGCTTTTGAAGTTGATGCAGTTGCAAGAAATTATATTGTTGAAAATGGTTATGATGAATACCCGCATGCACTGGGACATCAAGTTGGAAGAAAAGCACATGATGGTGGAGTCATTTTAGCACCACGATGGGAAAGATACGGTGATATCCCATATAAAAAAGTAGGAATTAACGAAGTTTATACTCTTGAACCAAGACTTACAATACCTGGATATGGAATAGCAACTGTGGAAGAAGAAATTTTTGTTAAAGAAGACGGTGTCGAATTTTTATCAGATCCACAAACGGAGCTTTATTTGATTAAATCATAATTTTAACATTTTCAAATTCTCTAAATAAGTTACGAGCTTAGGATCTTTCAACATCATCAGTTTTTGAGTTATCTCTTGCATTCTTTGTACTGATTGTTGAATTAATTTAATATCGTCTTCAATATCACTAAAATTTTTTGCTTGAAAATTTTTCTTCAATGATGTAAGAGCCATATTTATTGCACTCAAGGGATTATTCATCTGATGACCTAATGTTGCAGCCATTTCAAGGAGTGCTTTTTCATGTTCAAGTTGTTTTAAATCCTGTTGAAGATCATAAATTCTCAACCCACTACGAATTCTTGCTAATAACTCATCATTTTCCACAGGTTTGGTGATGTAGTCATCAGCTCCAGTATCAAGCCCTTCGACTTTCTCTTGTGTAGATGTTTTCGCTGTTATCATAATAAAATATACATGTCTTAATTCCGGATTCGATTTAATTTTTGCACAGAGCTCGGCACCATCCATTTCTGGCATATTCCAATCAGCAAGAATTATTTCGGGCTTGAAATTTGTCATTGTATTTAATGCATCAATTCCATTTTCTGCGCTACGCACATCGTAATTATTCATTACGAGAAGACGCTCTAATAAATATCGTGTATGTTCTTCGTCTTCAACGATTAATATTTTTCTTTTTACCATCTCAGCTGACATATTTTTTTACCAGATTTATAAATTCATGATAATTAATGATTGGTTTCGTAATACATTCTTCTGCTCTACTCTCTTTCAGAATTCGGCTTATATCTTCATCGCCTGCATAAGCCGTAACAATAATTACTGGAATTTTGCTTAACTCAGCATCTGTTTTTATCACTCTTGTCAAATGAATTCCATCAATCTTCCTTTTGTTTAAGTAAGTATTATCAAGACTTACATCCATTATAACGAGATCAATTTCTCCTGTTTTTAGAACTCTAAGTATCTCATCACCATTATCTGTAACTACTGTTTCAAATTTTCCCAATCTTTTAAGAACAAGCTCAAATAACTCAACATTGAATGGATCATCTTCAACTACGAGAATCTTTGTCATAATTGACTTCTTTCATCTTAAACTGACTTGCTCGCTTTGGCATGGATATAATCAATTCATATCTTTCTTGAGCTAATTTTGTAAACAACGAACAAGAATTTTTATTGAGAATCTTTTTAATTCGGACAAAATTAATATTCGATTGTTCATCTAACAAATTTATCGAATTAAAATTATCAGTAAGATCAATGATTAAATGGATATTCAATCTCGATGTATTTTCACTAATTCTTAATGATACCTCATCAATATGGTGTTTCAAAAATTCAATTATTAGGAGCATCAATGCTTTATTTAACTTATCATAATAACCAAATATCTTTGAGTTGGAAATTTCGTCTGGCAGGAAAATTTTTATATGTCTTGAAATGCCCGAAAGATTAATGAGCTCCATTAAATCTTCCAAAAATTTTCTTAATTCAAAATAAACCGGCAGAGTATCTGAAAACAGATTGTTTGAAAATTCTGAAATTTTCTTTATCAGTAATGTTAATTGAGGTATTTCACTATTAAGGATTGTGAAAATTCTTTCATTATTACTATAGTCATTATTTGAAATATTTTTCTGAAGTAAATTAATAGCACTTACAACAACCTGTGTCCTATTTTTCAATTCATGAAATGACTTCAAACAAACTTTACCAATAGTCGAATAGTTTTCTTCGACCCCCATATAGTGTTCCTGAGTTGTCAAAATTTCAGATAATTTTTTGTTCTCGAGCATTATAAAATGATTATAAACTTTTTGACCAATAAAACTCAGTAGTATTTCAAGAAATCCATAATAATTTTTTCGAAACTCTTCGTTGAAATTATTATTAATATCAAAACAAAAAACTACTTTAGAATCTGTGGAAAAAATTATCGGAACGATCAAAAGTCTCTCGAATTCATTTTCACTATCAATTTTGGCGTTAGGAATCAACAAATTTCTTTTTTCTTCCAGAGCAAGTTTCAATAATCCACTATCGATAATGAAATCAAAAGGAGACTTAGCAAAACCCCTTTTGTAAACTTCCACAATTTGATCGTTGACAATTAAAAGAAAAGCTACTTTCTCAAAATCGAAAATACTTTTTGTTTCGTTGATTAATGTAGAAATAAGTTTATCTAGTGAAATTTCATATTTAATTGCATCGTTTATACGGATAAAAATATTTATTAATTCAGTTGATTGTAATATTTCACCGGTTGAATCATTCTCAGTACTTTTTATCTTAACTGAATTATAAGATAACTCACTTTTATCTGTTAATGGTAGATAAATTTTTTCCATCTTCTAAACTAATCCTTTAGCTGCAAATATTAATTCTGATACATTATTGATTACATCGTAAAGATAACTCTCATCTGGTAGCTTTAGTATTTCGACGATCGATTTATCAAGTCCTTCGTCCTCGGGTGTAAGGAGAAATTGATTTGATTTAACGGTTACAATGTAATCAGCTAAGTGAACAATTGCTGTTAATTTTGGATTAACTTTACTTTGAGAAGGATTGTGATGATTAAGGATAACATCACAGAGAGATTCTGGTATGTTCCACTTGCTGGCTATTTCAGCACCAATCTCCGAGTGAGTCTTCCCAAGGATTATTTTTTCAGCTCTTGTTTGATTGATCTTACGGTAAAATTTTAGCTCGCTTATCAATTTAAATTCATTGCTCAAATATTTGTGAATAATAGCAATACCAATATCATGTAACAAGCCAGCTACAAATGCCTCATTTTTCACAGGATAGTTGAAATCGACAGATAAGAGTTGACTTGCATATCCTGTTAAATAAGAATGTTCATTAAAAAATATTGGATAAAAATATCTATCATTATCATTTAATGTGGTTTTAACGATTGCCATACTTACTATTATATCTCTAACCATCTCTATTCCAAGAATAGAAATTGCCATCTCAATCGTTGTAACTTTGCCCTGTAGACCATACGCAGGTGAGTTAGCAAGAGCGATTAATTTAGCAGCAAAAGATTGATCTCGTTTTACTATGTCACAAAGTTGTGATAAACCTATTCCATCATTATTTAATAACGACTCTATTTCATTATTAATCTTATCATAAGTTGGAAGGTAACTCATAAAATCAATCTCATTCCTAAATAAGTCAAAATTTTGTAACATAGCATCACCTCAATGTTTTAGTTAATTTCTTTCGAAGTTTATTGATCACTTCAGTATGAATTTGTGAAACCCGTGATACGGAAATATTCATCACATCTGCTATTTCCTGATAGTTCATATCTTCAAAATAATAGAGCATTACTACCATTTTTTGACGCTCAGGAAATTTGTTCAATTCGTTTAAGATTATTTCCTTTATATTTTCGTTTTCTGCAACATCTTGTGGGGAATTTTCATTACATGGAATTAGATCAAGGAATGTTTCGTCTTCATCACCAATCTGTTGTGAGAGTGATAGGCGTTGATACTCTCTCAAATAATCAGTAAGAGTGAGTTCTTGCTGATCATTCTCTCGTCGAATTGAATTTTCTTTATCCAGTTCACGTTTAATATTTTCTTTATAAGATCTAGGAATAAAATCAAGTTTACGAAGTTCGTCAAGAATCATTCCTCTTATTCTCGGAATAGCATAAGTTTCGAATTTCACTCCATAGTTAGGATCAAATCGGTCGATTGCCTCGCTGAGACCTAAAACACCGAAATGATAAAAATCCTCGGAATCAAGTAAATTTGCTCCCTTCAATTCTGTCCTATGAATCACATAATGAACAAGCCGAAGATATTGTTTAATCAAAGCCGATTTAAGTTCCGAGGCTTTTGTTTTTTTGAACTCTTTCCAAAGCATTGTTGTTGTCATAAATTACTCCTGGAATAAATTGTTTTTTCATTTTCATGCCTCACATCCACCCTATCACCTGAAATACCAATCAGAATCAAAAGCACAATCAGGAGTATTAACGATGTCCATACCAACCATTCGGTATCCTTCACTATAAAATTGAAAATCACAAACGAGAAAAACATCGTGATCATTTGCGATTTGATTATTTCCTGATTGTTTTTTCTTTGACTCTTCATCACTGACTCCATTTTAGCTATGACTACACAACAACAATGCCAGTAATGAATTTTTAATATGATTCACCTGTAACTTATTGATAATTAAAGAGTTATGAATATTTTAACTAAGAATAGGTATTGTCAGGATTCTTGAAATGATGGCTAATTTTAGCCAGTTGAACAAAATTAGATAGGTATTGAAATAAGACAATTTTACGGTTGAAGAATCAAATAATAAAAATGTTCAGTGGAAAAAAGTGTTAACTTAAAGTTTAAAATACCGCCTGGAGTTTGAAAACTAATATGTTTAATATACTTAGTGGATTGATTATTAACCCCTTCGTTTATTAATTTTAAGAAGTGGTTGGAGAAGAATTCTTTCCAATTTATATCATTAAATGAATAACTATCAGGGATTCCTAAGGACTTTTTATTTCCTATTGTTTCTAGACATTTATATTGTTTATCGATTTTGAGAATTAAAAAACTGCCAAATTCCGTAATTATTGATTTGAGTGTATTAATTTCCATCTCAAAACGCTTGAAGGATCTTTTCAGGATGATATCATTCAATTTAGAGACAAGATTTGTATAACTTCTATCTTTTACGATAATATCAGTTGTTCCAAATCTGACTATATCCTGATCAATTTCATCTCTTTCCAATGCAGTAATGAGAAATGCAGGTATCTCTTTATTATAATTTCTTAATTCTTTGATTTGTTCTAATCCATTTTTTTCGGGTAACCGATAATCAATAATTATGATGTCAATTTTTTGATTCTCAAAGAAATCTTTCCAGATCGGAGGTTTTGTAAGACTAATAACCCGAATATTCTGAAAATTCTTCTGGATTACAAGTTTAATTAATCCGAGTTCTAAAGGATTATCATCAATAATAAGAAGAGTAAGAATCGATTCCATTTAGTTTTCTTTATTTATCTGTTTCTTAACTTCTATTTTTAATTGCTCCATTCGGTAACGTAGTTTTGATCTTGAAATCCCAAGAATTTTTGCAGCTTGAATTTGATTACCGTCTGTTAATTCAAGCGTTTGAATTATTAGATCTTTTACTACCTGATCCATTTTGATTCCTGATTTTGGAATTTTGAGAATATAATCTTCATCTGAAAAGGTTTTGGCCGATTTTTCTTTTTCCAGAAAGTTCATGTGCTCTGGTTTTAGTTCATCACCGCTTGCAAGTAATACTGCACGTTCTATCGTGTTTCTCAATTCACGAATATTACCTGGCCAATTGTATCTATTCATCATCTCGAGGGCTTCGTCAGAAATTCGTTTAATATTTTTATTAAATGCCTGATTAAATTCATTTAAAAATGTCATTGCAAGGAAAGGAATATCTTCTTTATGCTCTCTTAGAGGTGGAACATAGATTGTCGCAACATTTAATCTATAGAACAAATCCTCACGAAAAGTTTTCTCATATACCGCTTGTCTTAAATCTTTATTCGTAGCAGCAATAATTCTAACATTTACGCTAATTTCTCTCGTACCACCAAGTCTGAAGAACTTTTTATCCTGAAGAACTCTAAGGAGTTTGACTTGTAAATCAAGACCCAATTCACCAATTTCATCGAGCATTAATGTTCCACCTTCAGCTAATTCAAACTTTCCTATTCGTGTTTTCTCAGAAGCCCCAGTATAAGCTCCCCGCTCACTACCAAATAATTCGCTTTCAGCTAATTCTTTGGGAATAGCACCGCAATTAAGAGCGATAAATGGTCCATCTCTTCGGCTCGAAATATTGTGTATATATCTTGCAATCATTTCTTTACCCGAACCACTTTCCCCTTCTATTAAAATTGTCGTGCTTTCACTCATCGCAATCTTTTCTACTGCATCGAGAGTTGTTCTCATAATTCGTGAATTTCCGAATATTTCACGAGTGATCTCACCCTCTTTTGTAATTAATCTAAGTCGTTGAACCTCCTTATGTAAAGAAATTTGTTTTAAAGTTTTATTAATGATCAATTCAAGTTGATCAATATTGATGGGTTTAAGAATGAAATCGAGTGCTCCCATTTTGATTGCATTCACAGCCGTCTGAACATCTGCAAATCCAGTTATCATTATAACTGGTAAATCAGGATTGATGAATTGGATTTTTTTAAGTACTTCCATCCCATTCATATCACCAAGATAAATATCAAGTAGAACAATATCTGGTGAACTATTTTCTACTTTTTCAATACCTAATTTACCATCAGATGCAATCTCAACATCATAACCACTTTGAATTAGTGCCCTTTTTAGCGATGTAGTTACAAGTTCATCGTCATCAATTACTAAAATTGTGGGTTTCATAAGTCACTCCAGTAGAATGAACATCGTAATATCAACTCTATTCTTATAAGAATAATTATGGATTCTGATATTTAGAAATTTTTCAATTTTATTACGAAAATAGTCAATGAGAGCATTTTCTAAAATTCTACGGGGATAAAAGGGGTTAAAAATCTGAATGCGTAAAAAATCATTGAAATTTTCACAAGATGCTTCGAATTCAATTCGTATAGAATCATTGCTTAATTTTGTAGTTATCAATAATTCTTCAATGGATACTGCATTTGTCGAAATGATAAGCAATAGATTTTTAATAATTTTTTGCAAGACCATAAAATTGGATCTTATAAAATCTATGGATTGATCAGCATCGAATTTAATATTCTTGAAATTTGAAGTTAGTTTAAATTCCTCTATTGCTAAACTGATCAGTCTATTAATATCAACATCTTCAAGAGGGAGCTTATCAACAAAATTAAAATTTTGAAAACCTATAAATTCATCCTGAAAAATTTCAACAAGTGCTTTAAAATCTTCAAGTAGTTTTCTTTTTTCTACATCCGATAATGTGTTCAATATATTTTCTGTACTTTCAATAATTACTTTCAAATACTGCTTTGATTCCTTCAACAAACTATTAACTAAATCTACCTTCTCACCATATGTCTTTTCCTTATGCAAAAAAATAAAAAAGTCGAAAATCTCTTTAAACCTCTTATCTATCTCATCAAGATGAACTATATTATCCAGAAATGGGATTAAATCACGAGGTACAGTTCCTTTGGAATTGGTGATGAATATTTTAGTTTTTATAGAAGATGGTAAAAGTGCAATCTCGTGTACCAGATCGTCATTATAACTCTCATAATGGATGATTAAAAAATCACAAGGTTCTTTAAAATCTCTAAGAGATTTTATTTTTATAAGTTCGTAATTGTAATTTTTCAAAATCTCTTCAATAACCTCGGTTACAAAAATGTTATGATCTAATACAGCAATACGAATCGTAATGGGAGCAAGAATTTCCATATAAAACTTTCTTTTTAATGTCTAATCAAAGACAATGTATACTTTTTTGGCGGGATTTCAAATTTTCTTATGACTTTAAAAGATCATCCAGCAGTTTTGGTATAATTTTTTGCTGAACGTCTTTTCGATAGTAGAATTTTTTTTGGATTCTTTTTTTGATAAAATATTTAATTTCTGAAATATCCCCTACTATTTCTTTTGCGGGTGAATTCTCAAAGATATGCTCTTCTGTAATTTTAAATTTCAACTTACACTCGCTTTTTCATTGTTTTCATTATTACACGAATATTATCGGAATGTTCTAATGCTCATTTAATAATCATTTTACTCAAACAAGTTTAAACTAAATTCGATAATTCTAATGTAAAAATATATTTAACTGGAGACATATGTGAATTCCGATTTATATTCAGCGATAATCCTTATCACTATTTTCTTGAATATAATCAGTATAGTATTATCGATAGTCTTATTGAGAGATGTTGATTTAAAGGGTGGATTCTATGTTATAATTTTTAGTCTACTCACAATTGATGTAATCCTTTTTCAGGAAATTATAAATTTTGAAAAGAACACTTATGATAGCGTTGTTTTATCACCATTCGATTTAATATCCTTTACTGGTAGTTTAATTCTTTTTTTGATTCTATTATTTTCTTTTCTCACAAAAAAATATGAAAGTGTCCCATTACAGGAAAAGAAAAACGAATTTCTAACATCACGAAATTATTTTTATCGTCCAAAACTGGTGGACGAAGAAGCATTATCGGAATTCCATAGGGAAAAAGCCATACCTGAAGTTCAGGAAACTGTAAAAAAAAGTGGTCCTGAAACATCAGAAACGAAAACCACACAACCAATTCGCGAGAAAACCGAAAGACAAAAACTTGAGACGCCAGGCGCCAAACCACAAATCAATGCAGTTACTGAAAAGGATAGAGTGTCAACATTCGCTGAGGTTGCTGAAAAAGAAAAAGTATCCACTAAAGAAATCCCAACGAATGGGAAAGCGGTTGTTGCCAAATTTATAAAGAAAGAAGAACCCAGAAGTGAATACGAAAGATTAAAAGAGGAGCTTGATAAAATTAAATTTCAACGGGATAAACTCGTATCAATTATCTCGCACGACTTAAGGACACCACTTACGAGTGTATTCGGATATTGTCAACTTCTAAAAGATGGACAATACAAAAACAAAAATGAAGTGAAAAAATTTGCAGAAAGTATCTTTGAACTTTCAAAACAACAGTTAAATGCTCTTAACAAAATAGTTGAATGGACTCGCTATGAATCCTCTTCTCTCACTCTTAACCCTACCGAATTTGATGTAACTTCTACAATCAATTTCGTTGCAAAAAGTATGACAAAAATTGCAGAACAAAAAAATATAAAAATCATTGTTAACTCGAAGCCAGATCTTTTTGTCTATGGTGATGAATTTATGATTATCGAAGTTTTAAAAAATCTGATCGACAATGCCATCAAATTTTCAAACCCGGATAGTACAATTGAAATTCATACTCACTACCATGAAAAAATAAATAAACTTGTTGTTCTTGTAGTTGATTCAGGTATTGGAATAGATAGAGAAATTTTAATGAACTTACTTGTATCAACTAAAAAATATACAACGCGAGGTACAAAAGGTGAAAAAGGATTAGGACTCGGCTTATTGATAGTGAAAGCAATTATCGATAAACATGGTGAACACTTCTGGATTGCAAGTGAAGAAGGAAAATGGACTCGAGTTTATTTCACTTTAACACCCACAAGAATCAACGATTCCAAAAATTGATTTAACATTTACAAACTTCCAAATTCTTTTTTAGATTAATTATCAATAAAAAATTCCAGCGAATTATAATATATTTGTAAAGATTTGTCAATAGTTTTTGAAATCAATGTTGAAATTTCGGGGCGTGGCTCAGTACGGTTAGAGCGCCTGGTTCGGGACCAGGAGGTCGCCGGTTCGAATCCGGCCGCCCCGACTCAATCCAATTTCATCTTAAACAATGTCATTTTCACAGATTGTAGTTTTTCCCACTCAAAACCTAATAGAAACCCTATATTTTGCAAACTTACACACCCAATGAGAATAGCATTGAAACCTCAAAAAGTCATAAAAGGGATTTTAAATTGAAAAACCTCACTTAATTATTTAAATTTGAAAAAGAGATTTAACTTTGAGCATTTTACACTATAATAAAAATTTTCTTAAACGATAAGAGGGCTTTTATGAGAAGAGAAACGCTAGAAATTATTAAAGAAGTACCCAAAGTCTTACTCCATGATCATCTTGATGGTGGTTTAAGAGCCGAAACGATAATTGAATTAGCAAAAGATATTAAGTATAATAAGCTCCCAACAAATGATCCTGAAGAACTTGCGGCATGGTTTCATGAAGGAGCGAATAAAGGCAACCTTGTTGAATATCTTCGTGGATTTGAACATACAACAGCTGTAATGCAAACACGTGACGCTCTAGAGAGAGTGGCGTTTGAAATGATGGAAGATATGTATAAGGATGGTGTTGTTTATGTTGAAACAAGATTTGCCCCTGTTTTTCATACACAAAAAGGTCTACATTGGGAGGAAGTAGTACAAGCTGTGCTTAATGGACTTGAAAAAGGAAAACAAAAATATGGTGTTGGTTATGGTCTGATTATCTGTGCTATGCGAAATATGAAACTAAGTCTTGAAATGGCTGAACTTGCGGTAGATTTTAGAGATCGCGGAGTAGTCGGTTTTGATTTAGCCGGTGAAGAAGGTGGTTATCCACCTAAAAAACACATCGAAGCATTTCAATATATTCAACGTGCTAATTTCAACATTACAATCCATGCAGGTGAAGCCTGGGGAAAAGAATCAATATGGCAAGCACTTCAATGGTGTGGAGCTCATAGATTAGGACACGCAACCAGATTAATCGAAGATATGACCGTAATAAATGGTGAACTTGTTTCAATGGGAACTCTGGCTCAATATGTTCTCGATAAAAGAATTCCACTCGAAATTTGTCTTTTAAGCAATGTCCACACTGGTGCAGTCAAGAGTCTTGAGGAACATCCATTCGGAATTTATTATAAAAATAAATTCCGAGTTTTTTTGAATACCGACGACAGATTGATGAGTAATACCACCATGTCTAATGAATTTAAAGTTGCTGCTGAAACATTTGGCCTGACACTTGACGATATTGAAAAACTTACCATTAATGCAATGAAAAGCGCATTCATACATTACAACGAGAGGTTACACTATATTTACAATGTTATAAAACCAGGTTATCAAAAAGTCAGAGAAAAATTATTGGCCTTTAAGTGATATGAAACCACTATTTAAAAATTATAACTTTGAATTCGATTCTTCAGAAAGAAAATTGCTTCTTACGATGGTTAAACAAATTTTAAAACAAATTGAAGGTGATAATAGATATATAACTGAAACAAGAATATATCAAAACCTGCAGGAAAAGCTTTCTTCAAATCAATCTCCGGTAAAATTAACTAAAGAAGAAGTAAAAAGACTTGAGCTTCAATTAACCGAAAATGCAAAAGTTCTAAGAGAAAAAGTGAAAAAAGCTTTCTTTCTTATGAAATGGCTTTATAAACCTTTATTAAAACAATATGAGATTTTATTGAATAAACATTTCAAAAAATAACCATGAATCATAGAACTTATGAACCAATTCGTGCCCCTCGGGGTACACAATTGAATACCAAAGGTTGGATTCAAGAAGCTGCATTGCGAATGTTGATGAACAATCTCGATCCCGAGGTCGCAGAAAAACCAGAGGAATTAGTGGTCTACGGCGGAATTGGTAAAGCCGCTAGAAATTGGGAATGTTATGATGCGATTGTAAGAGAATTGAAAAATCTTGAAAACGATGAAACATTGTTGATTCAATCAGGGAAACCAGTAGCTGTTTTTAAAACTCACACTTTTGCACCAAGAGTAATTATCTCAAACTCTATGTTAGTTCCCAAATGGGCAACATGGGATGAATTTAGAAGACTCGAAGCATTAGGATTAATTATGTATGGACAAATGACTGCGGGTAGCTGGATTTACATCGGTACTCAAGGAATTCTTCAAGGAACTTATGAAACTTTTGCTGCCTGTGCCGAAAAATATTTCGGTGGTTCATTAAGCGGGAAGTTTCTGTTAACATCCGGGCTTGGAGGAATGGGAGGAGCACAACCACTTGCTGCAAAAATGAATGGTGCTGCATTCCTGGGTGTAGAAGTAGATAGAACCCGTATTGAGAAAAGACTAAGGACTGGTTACCTTGATTTGATGACAGAAAATTTAGATGAAGCACTTAACTTAGTTTTGAAGGCTAAGGAAGAGAAACGAGCTATATCAATTGGATTGGTTGGGAATGCTGCAGAAGTGTTACCTGAAATACTTCGACGCGGTATTGTTCCAGATGTTTTGACAGATCAAACATCTGCACACGACACTCTTAATGGATATGTACCACATGGAATTCCCTACGAAGAAGCACTAAAGTTAAGAAAAACAGATCCTGAAAAATATATAAAGATGGCGAAACAATCGATTGTCGTTCATCTTCAAACAATGTTAGAATTTCAAAACAAAGGAGCAGTAACTTTCGATTATGGAAATAACATCAGAGGAGAAGCTTTCGCTAATGGTGTTAAAAATGCTTTTGATATACCAGGGTTTGTACCAGAGTATATTCGTCCACTCTTCTGTGATGGTAAAGGACCATTTAGATGGGCTGCTCTATCCGGAGATCCTGAAGATATTTATGTGACTGATCAAGCTGTCATAGAAACTTTTCCTGAAAACAAATCACTGGTAAGATGGATTAAACTCGCCAGAGAAAATGTAAAATTTCAAGGATTACCAGCTCGAATTTGCTGGCTTGGTTATGGTGAACGTGCAAAAATGGGATTGATTTTCAATAGACTTGTAAGAGAAGGAAAAGTGAAAGCACCAATTGTAATTGGACGCGATCATCTCGATTGTGGCTCGGTTGCTTCACCAAATCGGGAGACAGAAGGAATGCTTGATGGTAGTGATGCAATTGCGGATTGGCCCATTCTAAATGCTCTCCTTAACACTATTGGAGGTGCAAGTTGGGTCTCTGTTCATCATGGTGGTGGCGTAGGGATGGGATACTCAATACATGCAGGAATGGTAATTGTTGCCGATGGAACTAAAGAGACGGACGAAAAATTGGAGCGAGTTCTAAATTATGATCCTGGTATGGGAATTGTGCGCCATGCTGATGCCGGTTATCAACGAGCAATTGAAAATGCTAAAAGATTTGGATTAAGAATCCCGTTGCTTAAAGATTAGTCTTGATAGTTTTAATTCTCTTTGAAATAGTTGAAATATATCGACTAAATTTTTGTTTCATAAAAATTGTTTCATAGTATAGCCAGAACCAAATATATGTTTCGTTCCAATTTCAATAGCGATAAAATCTTTTACTACTGTTTCTCATGTTACTTCTACCAAATACTTACACATAAATTATAATAGCGGAGGTTTGATGAAAGTCTTAATAGCTGATAAATTCCCCGAAAAATATCTTGAAGAATTAAGAGCTTTAGATCTTGAAGTAATTTACAATCCAAAACTCGGTGAAGATGATTTACCAGAAGCTGCAAAAGAAATGGATATTCTTGTTGTTCGTTCTACTGTAGTTAATGAAAAAACAATCTATGAGAGCAAGAATCTTTCTCTGATCGTTCGAGCTGGAGCTGGCGTGAATAATATTGCGATTTCAGCTGCAAATAGGAAAGGAGTGTATGTTAGCAATTGTCCAGGAAAAAATGCAATCGCAGTTGCTGAATTAACAATTGGATTAATGATAGCTCTCGATAGATGGATACCCGATAATGTATTTGACTTCAGAAATGGTGTCTGGAATAAAGACAAATACTCAAAAGCAAAAGGATTGTTTGGTAGAACACTTGGAGTAATTGGTGTCGGAAACATTGGTAAAGAAGTTGCAAAAAGAGCATTAGCGCTGGGAATGAATGTTTACGGTAAAGATATATCCCGAATTGAGGGAATTGCAATAAAAGATTTCTCTGAAATGGATCAGCTGCTTCCGATGTGTGATGTTGTATCAGTCCATCTTCCCCTCACAGAACAGACAAGAAATTTATTTGATCAAAGAATGTTCAGTTATATGAAAGATGGAGCTTTATTTATAAACACCTCGAGAGCTGAGATTGTGGATGAAGATGCTTTACTCTGGGCAGTAGAAAATAAAGGAATAAGAGCAGCATTGGATGTTTTCAAAGATGAACCAGAAGCAAAATCTGGAACAGTCTCTTCTAAGTTACAATCTAATCCAAACATTTATGTAACTCATCATATAGGTGCTTCTACAGAACAGGCGCAAAACGCAGTTGCCGAAGAAACTGTTCGAATCATTAAAGATTACCTCACAAGTGGTGTAATAGCTCATTGGGTGAACAGAGCAAAAATTACTGATGCTAAATATCAACTCGTCGTAAAACACTATGATAAACCAGGAGTTCTTGCATCAGTACTCAATGTAATTAGGGAAGCTAACATCAATATTGAAGAAATCGAGAATGTGATATTCGAAGGAGGTGTAGTAGCTTGCTGTACCATGAAGTTAAGGGAGCCTCTCAGCCAGGATTTATTAAATCAGATAAAGAATAACGAAAATGTTCTAAATATTTCACATGTGGTTATTTAAGGCATCTTAATCTAGAAATAAAAAGAGGCTATCAAAATGATAGCCTCTTCCTCTTAGAACACTCTTAAAATGATTATTTACTCTTAATTTTTGCAGCTTTACCAGAGAGTTTTCTCAGATAATAAAGTTTTGCTCTTCTTACCTTACCTTCTCTTACAATTTCTATTTTTGCAATTCTTGGTGAATGCATCGGAAAAATTCTCTCCACACCTACACCATCAGAGATTTTTCTAACAGTAAAAGTTTGATCTATTCCACTTCCACGAATTGATATTACATCACCCTCGAATTGCTGAATTCTTTCCTTGTCACCTTCAATAACCTTGAAGTGAACATTGATTCTATCGCCAGGTTTAAACTTTGGAAGATCAGTTCTAACCTGCATCTGTTTAACTTGATCTAATTTATTCATTTTATCATCTCCATTAAATTTTATTCAACTTTCAATTTATTCTTTTCTTTCCATTCTTCAATTTTTTTGTGATCACCAGAAATCAGAACATCTGGTACTTTTAACCCTAAAAATTCTTTAGGGCGCGTGTAAATTGGTGGTTCAATATACTCATCATCTATGAACGAATCTGTCAGAGCCGATTCGCTATCTCCCAGTGCACCGGGCAATAGCCTTACAACAGCATCAACAATTACGAGAGCAGGTAATTCACCACCACTCAAAATAAATTTACCAATTGAAATTTCTTTTGCATTCAACAAATCTATAACTCTTTGATCAATCCCTTTATAATGTCCACAAACAATGAGAATATTTTTCATTAATGATAATCTTTTTGCTTCATTTTGATCAAAAATTTTTCCTTTGGCAGAAGTGATGATTATCTCATCATAATTTATTTCTTCCTGTAGTTTCTTTACACATTTATAAATTGGTTCAGGTTTCAATACCATTCCACTTCCACCACCATAAGGTTTATCATCAATCTGCTTATATTTACCCTCTCCATAATCATGAAGATTATGTAAATGTATCTCAACTAAACCTTTCTCCCTGGCTCTTTTTATAATACTGTAACTTATTGGGCTAATCATTATTTCGGGCACAGCCGAAATTAGATCAAATCGCATCATTACTATCAAAATACCCTTGGTAATTTTTAATTTTTATTATTTTCTTCTCGATATCTATCTTCTCAATGTAATCTTTTAAAGCCGGATAAAAAACTCTGTGATGATTCAATAGCTCTATTTCATAGACATCATTTGATGGTAGTGAAATTATATCTGTTACTGTTCCTATCTCAATATCATCTTCACCAACAACCTTTAAACCAATTAAATCGTGAATATAATATTCATCTTTATTCAATTTTTTCAATTCACTCTCATAAATCACTATATCACAGTTTTTTAATTTCAGAGCATCATCAATTTTATCAATACCTTTCAATTTTAAACAAACGAAATTTTTGTGTAGAAAAGAATCTTCAACCACAAATTCAAAGAGCGTATTCTCTATTTTAATTTTAACAGTTCTACCTATTTCAAACCGATCCAAAAAGTCCGTAAAAGGTTTTACTTTAATCGTCCCTCTAATTCCATGGAGACCAACAATATGTCCAATTAAAATCATTTACAAAAAATTATTTATCTGCAATCTCTAAGATTGCTCTTTTGCCTTCTTTAGCTGCAATAGCAGTTAGAAGTACCCTCATTGCTTGAGCCGTTTTACCCTGCTTACCGATAACTTTACCAATATCTTCCTTTGCAACTTTCAGAGTAAAAACTATCTTATTTTCTGCAACCATCTTTTCCTCAACCTGTACCCCATCTGGCTTATCAACGAGGTGCTTCGCCATAAATTCGACGAATTCTTTCATCTAATATCCCTACGAATTGGGGTGCAAAATATTACAGGTAGAGGCTCGGAATTCTTTAGCTTCTACCCTTATCCCTCAGAAGCTGCACCTTTTACTTCTGAAGCGCCTTTCTTCTTTTTCCTGGTTTTAGGTTTTTCTAATTCCTTCTGAAGGTTTACTTTCTGTCTCTCTTTAAATTCTTGAACCGCTGCTTCTATCTTCTCTGGTTCAAATTTCTTTCGCATCATGTGATATCTTAAAAGTATACCTTCTCGTCTTAATAGGCTTCTTACAGTATCAGTCGGTTGTGCACCATTCTTAAGCCATTTAATTGCTTTATCTTCTTTTATAGTTACTTCCGGAGGGTTCACTCTGGGATTATATGTTCCAACTACTTCAATAAATTTTCCATCCCTCGGAGAACGAGAATCTGCAGCAACTATTCTGTAAAAAGGTTGTTTTTTCTTACCTAATCTTTGCAATCTTAATTTTACTGCCAAAAGTTATTCCTCCAAATTATTCTTAGTTAAATTTCCTGTTAAAATTACGAAATGCTTTTTTAAAATCCATGCTATTCATCTTTTTTATCATTCTCTGCATTTCTTCAAATTGTTTAACCAATTTGTTTACTTCTTGTATACTCGTACCACTACCTCTCGCAATTCTTCGTTTTCGACTAGCATTTAAAATTTTTGGATTTCTTCTCTCTTCCCTTGTCATTGAATTTATGATCGCCTCGACCCTACTAAAAGCTTTTTCATCTATCTGAACATTTTTCTGAATAGATGAAAAACCTGGTATCATGGAGAGAATTTGAGAAATCGAACCCAATCTTTTGATTATTTTTAATTGTTCCTTAAAATCTTCAAAATCAAATTTGTTTGCGCGTAGTTTTTCTTCCAATCTTTGTGCTTCTTTTTCTTCGAAAGCACTCTGTGCTTTCTCAACCAATGTTACAATATCACCTTTCCCTAAAATTCTCGATGCCATTCTATCAGGATGAAAAACCTCAATCGAATCCAGTTTTTCACCAAGACTTACAAATTTGATCGGTTTGTTCACAATAGCCCTAATTGATAACGCACATCCTCCCCTGGTATCCCCATCAAGTTTGGTTAAAACAATTCCGTCAAAATTTATTTTGTCATGAAAAGCTTTGGCAGTATTTACAGCATCTTGTCCTGTCATTGCGTCAACAATAAAATATGTTTCGGTTGGATTTACCACTTCTTTGATTTTGCTTATCTCTTCCATCATCTTCTCATCGATATGTAATCTTCCAGCGGTATCAATTACAATAGCGTTGTAGTTATTTTCTTTTGCAAATTTGATTGATTCTTCTGCTATCTCAATTGCATCATTCTCGATATGAAAAACATCAACTGCTATTTGTTTTCCTAATTGTTTTAATTGTTCTACGGCAGCTGGTCTATAAATATCACAAGCTACAAGAAGTGGTTTTAGTCCAGTCCTTTTTAAATAATTTGCAAACTTCGCAGCAAATGTAGTTTTTCCTGAACCCTGTAATCCTGCAAGCAAATATATTGATGGAGGATTATTTGCTATAACCAGTGGTGATGTTGAACCACCTAGTAAATCAATTAATTCATCATTGATTATTTTAATGATTAACTGACCAGGAGTGATCGAAGAAATTACCTCTTTACCTAATGATTTTTTTTCAACTTTCTCAATAAAATCTTTAGCGACTTTATAATTTACATCAGCATCAATTAAGATACGACGTACCTCACGCAATGCATCAGAGATATTTTTTTCGGTTAGTTTTCCCTGACCTCTGATCTTCTTAAAAGCCGATTCTAATTTAGTGGTTAATTCTTCGAACATAAATTTAATTTAGATTAAAGCTTACAAAATTAAAGAATTGTAGATAAATATTATAATGAAGTGATAAGACTACCTTATCCCTGTTCTTTCATTGCGTCAGCACCGGCGACAATTTCAAGTAGTTCTTTTGTGAT